>QLIP01004071.1_pt1 | contig 29174 bp, 17 predicted proteins | sample 1769771 | NCBI WGS metagenome assembly QLIP01 (sample SAMN09428762, study PRJNA476227) | Gut metagenome, whole genome shotgun sequencing project. | isolation source: cecum | host: Rhizomys sinensis | place: China: Jinsha town of Minqing, Fujian Province | collected 2013-09-23 | reverse complement strand
CATTAAAAGTGTTGTGCTCTACCTGCTGAGCTAGCGAATCATCCTTGATTACTCTCCTTGTTTCCTCGGAAAAGCGATGCAAAATTACAACTTATTTTTGAAACCTCCAAATATTTTCTCACTTTTTTTTCGTACTTTTGTAAAAAATTTCTCTCCCTTTTCTCTAATTTCGAACAATTATGGAACTTAATATTCTGAAAACAAAAGTGTTAAACGGCGAAAAAATTTCTCGCCAGGAAGCTGCCTTTCTTGCATCATTTTTTGACCTCGATGCGCTCTGTGACGCTGCCGACGAAATTTCGCGTCACTTCGTCGGCACTGCTGTAGACTCCTGTTCTATTGTAAATGCGCGCAGCGGACGCTGTGGCGAGGACTGCAAATGGTGTGCCCAGGCTTCAAGACACAATACCGGTTGCCAAACTTATAATTTTCTCGACGAAGAGGAGGTGATGCAAGCCGCTCGCCACAACGAGCGCGAAGGAATTGGAAGATTCTCGCTCGTGACCAGCGGACGCGCCGTTTCAACAACCGATCTCAAACGCTTCTGCGATCTATACACAAAGCTTTCGAACGAAACCAACCTCTACCTCTGCGCATCGATGGGCCTACTGAACCGCGACCAGATGCAGATGCTAAAGGAGGCGGGGGTGAAACGCTATCACTGCAATATGGAGACGGCCTCGAGCTTCTTCCCCACACTCTGCACCACCCACACACCTGAAGATAAACGCCAAACTATACGAGCCGCGCGCGAGGCGGGTCTCGAAGTATGCTCAGGTGGAATCATCGGCATGGGCGAAACCATGGAGCAACGCATCGACTTTGCCTTTGAGCTTGCAGAACTCGACGTCGACTCTATCCCTATCAATATTCTCAATCCTATTAAAGGAACACCGCTCGAAGACACTCCCCTAATCTCGGAAGAGGATATAATCCGCACTGCAGCCGTATGGCGATTCATCCTACCCACAAAATCTATCCGATTTGCCGGCGGACGAATGCGCCTAAGCCGCGAATCAATGCTCAGACTACTGCGAGGAGGCGTGAACGGAGCGCTTATGGGCGATATGCTAACCACAATCTCGAACGACATCGCATCCGACCGTGAACTCTTCCACGACGCCGGATTGCAATTCTAAATATTTTTTCGTAACTTTGCATTAGAAGTTAATCCATCCCCTTTATAAGGAGAAGATTTTAAAAGATTTCTATGATTAACCTCTATGCAAACAACTTATAACACCAGAAATATGGATATTTCAGTCGTAATACCTCTATATAACGAAGAGGAGTCTTTGCCCGAACTCGCCGCGTGGATCGACCGCGTCATGAAGGCTAACAATTTCTCGTACGAGATTCTCTTCATAAACGATGGCTCGACCGACCGCTCTATGAAGGTCATCAAAGAACTTGCCGCAGCCAACCCTGCGGTCAAGGCCATCTCTTTTGCTCGCAATTACGGCAAATCGCCTGCGCTTAACACCGGTTTCCGCCGCACGCAGGGCGATGTAGTCATCACCATGGACGCCGACCTGCAGGACAGCCCCGACGAAATCCCCGAACTCTATCGAATGATTACAGAGGAGGGATTCGATCTCGTGTCGGGATGGAAAAAGAAACGCTACGATCCGCTCTCAAAAACAATACCCACAAAGCTCTTCAATGCCACTGCGCGCAAGGTAAGCGGAATCAAGAACCTTCACGACTTTAACTGCGGACTCAAAGCATACCGCAGCGAGGTAGTAAAGCATATCGAGGTATACGGCGACATGCACCGCTATATCCCCTATCTGGCAAAGAACGCCGGATACAAAAAGATTGGCGAGAAGGTTGTGCAGCATCGCGCTCGCAAATATGGTCATACAAAATTCGGACTCGACCGTTTTGTAAACGGATACCTCGACCTCGGAACTCTTTGGTTCCAATCGAAGTTCGGCGTCAAGCCGATGCATATCTTCGGATTGCTCGGTTCGCTCATGTTTATGGTCGGATTCCTGGCTGTGGTCACAGTGCTTATCCTGAAGATTATCGCAATGAACTCCGACAGCTTCAACTTCTATGTAACTAAGTCGGTATATTTCTACCTCTCGCTCACTGCAATGGTGCTCGGCGTTCAATTCTTCACTGCCGGCCTCCTGGGCGAGCTCATAACACGCAACTCGGCCGAGCGCAACAACTATCTCATAGCCGAGGAGATTGGAATAGAATGAAGAGATCTCTCATCATACTCTCATTGACAATGTCGGGTGTGGCATCGGCCGCAGCCGACATTGTCGCGCTTCCTGCCGACACACTCCCCTCCGATACGGCACGCAACGTGCCCTCCGGCACCCCAGCACCGAAACGCGGCATTACGCCCATAGATATCGACGACAAGAAGCCTCCCGTTGTGTTGCATTACTACGACAAACATGGCAATCCGCTCGAAAATCCGGTGCGCTTTCTCGCCACGCTCGATACCGTGACCCAGCCTAAGGCCAAACCCGTATTCCCCATCTTCAACGGAGTCACGGTCGGTATCAACTTCGCAGATGCCATCACACGCCTTGCGGGACAAAAGCACTCCTCTTTCGACGTCTCGGTCGATGCCTCGATTCTCAACTGGTTCTTCCCCGTGGCTGAGGCTGGCGTCGGATTCGCTCGCTTCAACCCCGTAAACACCAACTACACCTACACGTCCCAACCATCGTTCTACACAAAGGTTGGTCTGAACTACAATCCGCTTTACAAATCGGATGCAGCATATCAGTTCTTCGTTGGCGGCAGATTCGGAGTGTCGAATTATCGCTACGGATTCGTAGACTTTCAATCCAAAGATGGCGTCACCGAACCAAACATAACAGGATTGCGTGCCACTTCAACCTATTGGGAGATGCTGGCCGGACTCAGAGTGCGAATTGTGGATAGCTTCTCGCTGGGCTGGACCGCGCGTTACCATGCACTGATCAAAACTTATGCCGCCAACGAACGCCAGCCGCAATACATCCCCGGATACGGTATCGACAACCCCGCACTCTTCACCTTCTCGGCCTTCTATATCTTCGGCGAAAAGCAGCGCAAACCCGATTCGACACCGGAGACTAAATAGCACGTAGCGCCCTCTCCAACAAACTCCCCTATAAAACAGAGTTGTTTAAAACTACCAAACAAATCGGAAAATTCAGAGAAATTCAGAGACACTCAGATATGAAGAAACTAATTTTACCCATAACACTTGTCATGGCACTCACATGTTCCTGCAAGACAAAAAAAAGCGAGCAACCCACACCGGAGCCCGCTCCCGTTGAAGCCAATGCCGTCGTGATTGGTGGAGGCAAGAATTTGGCTCGTATACCGAAAGCCACAGCCTTCCGCACCACTCCTCAATATGCCAACCATGTTGCTGTAAACATTCACCCCGACGGTAGCCTCTCATACTGGCCAGCACCGACCGATCTTACAGAACAATCTAAACCGATCGACTTAGGGAATGGTTGGTGGCTCAACCGCCAAGGCTTCAGTAGCGATGCTGTCTTCTTAACCTACACCATCGATGAATACCGCAAACTAAAGAACATTACTGCCGACGAGGTACGCAAGACAATCATCCCCGAATCGCAAATCACGGAATTCATCCGCCTCCCCTACAACATCAACGAGGCCTCGAGCCACATCGAAGCCATCAAAAAATATCTCAACCCCCAAGAATAAACAACATCCAGCCCTATACCGACACAGCCCTTCGGCCTGCACTGCAAGCCGGAGGGCTTTCCGCTTGCAAACCGACGTGTAGAAGTGTGTCCTCTAAAAAAGACCTGCTTAAAAGCGTGTCTTTCTAAATTGACATGCTTAAAAGCATATCTTCCAAAACTGACATGCTTAAAAGCATGTCTTCCCAAATTGACATGCTTAAAAGCATGTCTTCCATGCCCCTTGACGCGCCCCTTGCAACCCGCTTTGCAACCCGCTTTGCCGTCCGCCCTGTCGCGCGGCTTTGTGTTGAGTGAAGGCGCATTTATGCGCTTGTCGCCTCTCATGTAAAGTTTGTCGCCTCTAATACCTCTAATAAAAGCGTGCGCCTGCATATGCAAAGCAAGGGCGTGTCGCAACCGCGACACGCCCTCTCTTTTATCCTGGCAAATAATTGCCGATGTTATTTCACTACGACCTTCTTGCCGTTTACAATGTAAAGACCCTTAGATGTAATAGCCTTCAATCGACGTCCTGAAAGATCATAGATCACTGTCTCTGCCTCGGCGGCCTCAACATCCTCTACACCCAAGTTATACTCTGAGTAAGTGATTGTGATCGGAGTGTCTTTAGTAACCTTGATCGGCTGATTCTCGTCTGAATAGCCTACAACCTTGTTCGCATACAAACCTGAAATTTCAGGAAGCTCCAATGTGTAATTCTCGCCGGCCTTAACCCAAGTCTTAACAGTCTTCAGAGTCTCGCCTGCACGGTTCACACAATTGATAGTTACGAGATAGTAAGGAGCCACGAAGTATGTATAGAACTCGTGCGGGTGACCATTGCCTGACCAACCTACCAAGTGACGAGTTGTGCCACCTTCGCCGTCCCACTGCTGACCTTTGTCCGAACGGATATTCCACTGATTTGCAGCACCAGATACAGCTACGAAGAAGAAGTCTTCACCATTCTCCGACATTGTTGTCTTCTGACCTGCCGCCAATGCCGGCACATAAAGACCATTATCTGAGTTCTGCATCTTATAATAGTTCTCCTTATCGGTCGGGCGCGGAGTCCAAGTGATGCTCGGGTCTGAATCAACCTCAGAAGTTTTACCGTGAACCTCGCTATTTACCGCCTCATTCACATAACGGAAAGCCACACGAGCTGTGTTTGAAGTTACGTCCTTGATGAGATAAGACTTATTCGGCTCGATAGTTGTTGCGATATCGGCAGCGCGTACACAACCGCCATGAGCATCGGTCGAATATGTAGCAGTGATTGCCATATCGTTGAGCACCTGAACCTGAGTACCGTTGGCCACGCTGCTGCTCTCAAGCTGATAATACTCAAATGTCGGAATCTCTACAGTGTAGTTAGTACCGCGATTCACAGTAGTTGTAGTGCGTGAAAGAATACCACCATACTGATCCTCACACTTCATAGTCACCGTATAAGAAGACTTAGCGTATACACAGTTCACAACATCAGCATTGCTTGCGTCTTGAGTTGCAGAAAGCAAAACATAACCTTCAAACGCGGGAGCATTAGCCACATACTGTGCAGTCGTCATATTGGCACTTGCAAGGAATGAACGCCAGAAATAACCAACACCTAAATTAGTGCCATTCTCCAACTGACAAACATACTTCTTTGCAACAACCTCGGCAACATCAAACGGCAAACCACCTGCCATTGTAAAATCTTCCGGAGTTGTACTTGTGCCACAACTCATAACATTGGGCTTATTAGATGAAGTGCCGGGGATAGCCCATACCTTCTTATCTCCGATTGCAAAATCGATTACATCACCAGCACCTTCATGCTCGACCTTGCCGATAGTAAGTTCGACGCCACTATCTCCCATCTGAATTGGGAAACCGACATTGCCATCGGGCAACGCATTCACAGTTGAAATAAAGCGACCTGTAGCAACACTCTTCAATGTCACCAACTGAGTACCATCAACCAAACGAGATGCAACAACCTCCCAGGCATCATTGCTCCAAAGATTAGATGAATGACGCAAATATACATCTGAATTGGAGTCAATCATCTTAATTGCAGGATTGAAAGTTGTACCGTTTGAGGTAAAGGTATAACGCTTACCTACTTCGAGCGGTGCATATGTTATAATCTCCTCGGGGCGCGGTACAAACTTGAACAAACCACTCTTTGAACCATCATTTACATTTGTGTAAACATTGGCTGAAATACCTTGACCCATAGCTGCCACATTCAAGTGCTTATTTGTAGCGGAAGCCTGCAATTCAGTAGTGGTAAGTGCATAGATAAAATTACCATCAGCTTCTACTGAATAATAGTTCTCCATAAGCGAGTAGCCATAATGCTTACTTGTCTCATCATAGTCAAAACGACCATTATTAGCCAATGAAACTGTCGGATTCGAATTCAAAGATCCATCGGGTTTTGCCTTACAAACGAGTGCATACTTGCCTGCGTTATTCGGATCCTCCTCAAATCTCCAGTACTGGCAGTCAGACAATGGATCCGATGTATCAATCAAGTCACAGAACCAAGCACGATTCTGCTTTGCACGGCTGTATGCATTATTATTGTAGTTACCTGCATTACCCTTTTGCCATGCGGCATTCACCGTCGCAATGCGGGCGTCATCGGTCAACAACTCCAAGCACTTGTTGGCACGAGCTGCGTCCGTGGCCATCGCCACCAAACGATACCATTTGCCGGCTTCTGGCTTCTTGTTCTGCGCGAAGACGCTTGTCGCGAGCATCGCGAGCATCAACGTCAGAATAGTTCGAAATGTAAATTTTCTCATAAATAGATTGTTATTGTTATTAATTGTTCTCTTTCTTATTTTCTTACTCTTTCTTATATTCTTACTTTATATTCTTACTTTATATTCTTACTTTATATTCTTACTTTGCGTCCTTCGACTACATAGAGGCCCGACTGTAGCGTTGGTATCAAACCTTCTGCCGTAACCGTTCCCCGTTGAATGCCATGCATATCGTATATCTTAGCGCCCGGTGTAAATCCCTCGGTTATGGTCACCTCTGTGACTCCCGACGGAGTTACCTCGGCCGTAAACGACACCCCCGACGACGTTGAGTATTTGATATTGCTCAATGCAATGCCCAAATCCTTACCACTCCAACTCTTCAGCGCAGGTGTGGTAGTGAAGCTAAACGAGGTTTTGCCGCTCGACCCAGGGAAGACGTCGCCACTCTGCGATGCATCGGTCTGCGTATTGTCGGCCTCCACCAAGTCAACATATTGATGATCTTTGGTGTTGTTTACCTCATTGTTAAAGAACACCGTGGTGTTATAATCCACGTGCCATACCAACATTCCTGCACCTGGAATGTATGCATCCCATCCGACGCGCTTACGACACTCCAAGAGGAAGAACTCGTTCGTTTTGTCGGTCTTTATTATATAAGCCTTGTTACTGTCGGCAATACTTTCCAGTTTATACGTTCCGCTCACCGTAATCTCCTCGGGCACTAACCAGTCGAGTGCATAGCGCTCGTAGGCCGAATAGTTCGGAGGAGTCTTACCGCCGTTGTTGTACGGACCATAATCCATCACCGAATATGCACCCGGTGTGAAGGGCTGATCCGGCAGCTCATAATCAGTGCAATAAAGGTCGGGCAGACCCATCACATGACTGAACTCATGAACGAAGGTTCCGATTGCATCGGGCGACTTCGTTGTATAATCGGTCTCGTTCGAGCACGCATATCGATCGATGCGCACGCCGTCGAGCACTGTTTTTGCATATCCTGCGCTGCTCAACTCCCACGAGTGAGGCCAGATTGCATCGGGCACCTCTCCGTAAGAGTCAGCCTCTCCGTAACCGGCATAGAACACATAGACATTGTCGACATATCCATCGCCGTCGCGGTCATACTGACTGAAGTCAATTTCACTGTTAAGTGCCTTACACGCCTCTGCCACCATATGGGCCGGACGCTGATCCTGATCAGTGGTCTTGCTATTACCTCCGTAGTAGCTCATATTGTTGGCCAACGTTACCGGTCCGAAAACATCGAACTCCGGTACAAACTGCCCCTTAGAGTTATCCACAAACCAATCGCGAGCCGAACCCTTGCAACTATACTCGCTGAATCCGGCTGTGTTCAGCAATCCGGTAAAATATGACTTGGCGTCATAATCGGCATACTTCAAGGCATTGTTCTTCGAATTGAACTTCACATCCTTAAACTGCACCAATATCACCAGACCCTTCTGCGTTCCCTTAACGGGGAATGAGTAGTCGAAAAGACCCGGACCGCGAGTCGCACCGGCTTGGCGCACCGAGTTTGCCTGCTGTTGGCGAATTTCAGCCACGCTTGCCGACTTCTCCGCAATCTCTGTTTCCGACATCAGTTCATACCAGCCAGTATCGCGCAAACGAACCGGACGGCCATCGGCCGTTACCATCTGCTTACTAAACGCGTCGCCACGCATCTGAACCTGCAGCTCAGTGCCGTCAGGCTGTCGAACCGTGAACAATCCACGCTTTGCCGGCATACCCCATGCCGGTAAAATCATTAATCCAACCCCAATAAGTGTAAGAAATTTCTTCATAGCGTGCGAATTTACAACTTTTTTTTCATTTTTTTATCATTTAAATCCTACTATTTTTACATTTCGTTGTTATAAATTTATATTTGGTTAAAAAATGCGAATTTAAATCCTAAAAATGCTTTGAAATGCACAGAAACACAGACTCTATTTTTGGTTTTCCCTAACAGTGGGCACTCCAGTTTTCCCGGTGTTCAACACTACAAAAAAGTAAAACACGTAATTTAATTTAATCCCATTATACTATGAGAAAATTATTTCTAATCTTAATCACAGTGATGGCGTGCGCTTGGGGGGCAACAGCCCAGACTCGCACCTATCAAGGCTTAGTTGTCGATGCGGAGAATAACGAACCTCTGATCGGTGCAACAATCATGCCCATCGGCGGCGGTAAAGGCACGGCTGCCGATCTCGACGGTAAGTTCACGATCACCGTTCCCGAAACTGTTACAACCGCTCGTATCACCTACATCGGATTCAAGGAGCAGACCGTCGAACTAAAGGAGCACATGACTATTCGCCTTGTGCCCGCGGCATCACGCCTCGACGATGTTGTCGTTGTGGCTTATGGAACGGCTAACAAACAATCTATCACCGGCTCTGTTGCCGTTGTAGGCTCGAAAGAGATTGAAGACCGACCCGTAACCTCGGTTACTGCGGCTCTCGAGGGTAATGCCCCGGGTGTGCAGGTCAACAACTCTACCACTCAGCCGGGACAATCGCCCGAAATCCGTATCCGCGGCTTCAACTCTATCAATGGTAATAATTCGCCTTTGTATGTTGTCGACGGTGTTCCATACGATGGTTCGATCGCAGCCCTCAATCCGCAGGACATCGAATCAATGTCTATTTTGAAGGATGCCGCTTCGAGTGCTCTTTACGGTAACCGCGGTGCGAACGGCGTTGTGCTTATCACCACCAAGAAAGCCAAAGGCGTGGGTAAAGTCGACGTCACTTTCCAGGTGCGACAGGGTTGGAACACTCGTGGTCTACCCTTCTACGATCGTCTCGGTGCCGACCAATGGATGGAAACTGCATTGCAGGGTCTCACAAATGGTTTGATCACCAACAACACTCCCAATGCGGCAGAATATGCACGCAAGAACTTCATCAACGAAATTGCTCAGCTCAACATATACAATCGCCCCAGTGCCGAACTCTTCGACGCCAACGGCAAGCTCCAGGCTCAGATGCTGCCCGGTTATGCCGGCGACCGCGATTGGTGGAAGATGGTTTCTCAGACAGGTCATCGCCAGGAGTATAGCGTAAGTATGGCAGGTGCAACAGAGAAGTACAATTCATTTGCTTCTGTCAACTACCTGAAGGCTAACGGTTATATGCTTCAAACCGATTATGAGCGCTTCAACGGCCGCATCAACATGAATGCCAATCCGGTGAACTACCTCAAGTTGGGCTTCAACCTCAATGCCACTCAGTCTATGTCGAATCGCAGCCCGGTCGAGGCCGATGCGTTGGGATATACCAACAACCCCTTCTCGACAACAATGAATAAGGCTCCTATTTATCCTTATTATCTACACGATGCAGCTGGCAACATTATCTACGACCAGGGTCAGCCGGTTTGGAACACCGAGAGCTACAATGCCTCTGAGAATATCGCTTGGCAGATGCGCGAAGATAAGCGCGAAATCTCATCAACTCAGATTGATGCTTCGGCATATACAACCCTTGTGCTTCCTTACGGCTTCGATTTCACCATTAAGGGCGCGATGTATCGCGACAAGAGCAACGAATGGGAATACAACAACTGGTTTGTTGGTTCGCAGAAGGATGTTGGTGGACTCTCTGCTACATTCTACGACTCTCACAACTACACCTTTATGCAGACTTTGAACTGGGCTAAGGACTTTGGCAACCACCATGTCGATGCTCTTCTCGACCATGAGAACTATCGACTTTCGTACAATCGTACCTTTGGCCGCAAGTCGGATCAGCAGCTCAGTGGCGTATTGACTTTGAATAATTTCGCCGAAACAAAGGATCTCGCTCAATCTGCATATCAGATTAGCTCGGAGTCTTATTTGGGTCGTGTTCGTTATAACTACGATCAGAAATATTTTGGAGAATTCTCAGTTCGTCGCGACGGTTCTTCACGTTTCGCAAAAGAGGACCGCTGGGGTACGTTCTGGAGCACAGGTGCAAGCTGGGTGATTTCGAAAGAGAACTTCATGCACCAGTTCCACTGGATTGATTACTTAAAGCTCCGCGCTGCTTATGGTGCTGTAGGTAACGACGCTTCAGCTCCAAGCTATGCATACTGGGCACTTTATGGCTTCGGTTGGCCATTGGCAAATACCACAACCATCCTGCAGCCCTCACAGCTTGCCCCCGAACACATTAAGTGGGAATCAACAAAGACTCTCGACGTTGCTCTTGAAGGTAACCTCTTCAACGACCGTGTAGACTTCTCGGTCGGTTACTATAACAAGCGCAACAACGACCTCCTCTTCTGGGTATCCGCTCCGCTCTCTTCAGGTTCGCTCGGAAACTCGGGTAGCTCACCCAAGGTTTTGAAGAATATCGGTGACATGGAGAATGTTGGTTGGGAACTTGGTGTTGGCGTCGACGTGATTCGCACCAAAGATCTGAAATGGGAGGTTCGTGCAGATGCTTCATTCCTCAAGAACCGCATCCTTAAGTTGCCGAAAAACCAGAATATCACAGCCGAATCGCTCTTCCAGGGTCGTTCGCTCTATGAGAATTACACTGTAAGCTGGGCAGGCGTTGATCGCACCACAGGCCAGTCGCTTTATGAGATGCACCCCGAATCGCCCGACTTCTACGTCTATGACGAGAATAATAACTATGTCTTCGATGAGGGTTATTACAACAGTCAGTTGGTGGCAGCGGCTCAAAAGAATGCTCTTTACAAGATCGATGGTAAGTATTACACCACAATGCCCGCCTATGCCGGACGTAAGCTTTGCGGCACATCACTTCCCACCATGTACGGTTCATTCGGTACCAACCTCAGCTGGAAGGGCATAAGCCTTAACATGCTCTTCACTTACAGTCTGGGTGGCAAGAGCTACGACAGCAACTATGCCGGTTTGATGGCGTTCAGCAATAATGCAAAAGCGCTTCACTCTGACTTGTTGAAATCTTGGAACGGCAAACCCGACGGACTCGCCGACCACACCACATCGGAAGTTATGATCGGAGGCACCCAGGTAAATGTAATCAATGGCAAGCCCGGTGATATCGATCCGAAGGGCACACCGCAGATCAACACCGTGAATTCGGGTTACAACAATTCCGGTTCTCGTTTCTTGACAAGCAACGACTATCTGGTATTCAAGAACGTGGCTCTCTCATACGAGTTCCCCTCTTCGTTGATTTCACCGTTGAAACTTGCAGGTTTGAACCTTGGATTCTCGGCCGATAATCTCTTCATCGCCTCTGCACGCAAGGGTTTCAACCCGCAGTATAGCTTCAATGGCGCACAGGGTGCATACTTCGTGCCGACTCGCACATATTCATTCCAACTCACCGTTAAATTATGATCACAATGAAAAAGAATATATTATATATCGGTCTACTCGGTTTGACCACTGCGGGTCTGCTCAGTGCCTGCGCAGATTCATATCTCGACGAGAAACCGATCACGAGCATAGGTACGGATGTGGCTACAGGTACAACTAAAGCCGCGCAGATGGCGGTTTATGGTATGGCGCGCGCCATGTTTACTCAGTACTATGACATTGCTGCCCCGCGAGCATGTAGCGGCGAAGGTACATTCAATGCAGCCTACAACGACGCCCTTGGCGGCGACGACGTCTCTTACTTCCATATGCGCGAATTGGGCGTGAACTGGTACCCATGGAAGTCTATGACGCTTCAGACCTCGACCTACTGCACATCGGCATGGATGTATGCATATAACTTTGTTGGTCAGGCCAACACTGTCATTGCCAACATAGCCAATGCCGTGGGCGAAGAGAATGAACGTCAGTTTGTTGAGGCGCAAGCCCGCACCTACCGCGCCTTCGGATACATCAAGGCTTTGCAATGGTTCGCACCACGTTGGCAGGATTCGAACAACGGCGAAAAGCCATCGATCGTGCTGAGAACAGAACCGGGCACCGGTCCGGCACCGCTGGCCTCGATGAATCAGGTTCTCGATCTTATATACAGCGACTTGACTACTGCTATCGATCTTTTCAAAGCCAGCAAGATGTCGCGTAAGGCTTCTTACGAACCCGATGTGTATGTGGCATACGGTCTCTTTGCACGTGCTGCCCTTATCAAAAATGACTGGGCAACGGCGCAAACAATGGCTCACAATGCACGCGAAGGACGCGAAGTGATGTCGATGGATCAGTACTTCCAGGGTTTCATTCGCGAGAACGATGAATATATGTGGACCAACTTCGAGAATGATATCTACTATTCATCGCCTGGCTCTTGGTTCTCTTCAAACGGATCGTATTGCGTGAACTGGAAGCGCGGTTTCAATCTCAACATCGACCTCTACAATCAGCTTGATTCCGCCGACCAGCGTCGTCAGCTCTACTTCTTCCCCGACCGCGTTGCCGACGTAGCAAAGATCCAGGGATATGAAGATGTAGCTTCTCTGACACCCGCCGACTTCTGGAACGGCGACAACGTAGTGGTTTCGGAAGTGAACTGTATGAACAGTCCCATCATGCAAAAGATGGCAAAAGGTTTCGTACAATTGGCTGCCAACCACAACTCACTTTCCGACCCGAATAAGAATGCCGAAATGAAGCGCTGGCCATACAGTTCCAAACCTCAGGCCGCACCAACCAGCATGAACCTCGGCGCCTCGGTTAAGATGTGGAGCGAAGGTGCATACAACAATTCTGCCTATCCATATATGCGTGCGGCAGAGATGTATCTCACCGAAGCTGAAGCTGCTTACATGAACAATGATATGGAGACTGCAAAGGCTTGTCTGACAGCTGTGCAATCGAAACGTATCCCCGACTATACTTGCAAGAGTTCAGGCCAGGCACTTCTTGACGAGATTCGCGTATGTCGCCGAATCGAGCTCTGGGGCGAAGGTTTCGGATTCCCCGACTTCAAGCGTTGGAATATGCCGATCGAAAAGCGTGCATACCGTCTGGGAGATACAACTTCCGGCAACACCTCAGCAACCTTTGCCTTCTCGATAAAACCGAGCGACAACAACGGCTGGCGCCTTGCAATCCCGCAACAGGAGATCGACGCCAACCCGGCCATCGACAAGACACTGCTCAAGTAACCCCCAAAAATAAATAAATTAATGCCGTTTGCCAACAAAATCTGTGTTGGCAAACGGCATTACTTTTGTATAAGTTTTTAAAATATTTCTATTTTTATTAATTTTGCACTCTAAAAATTAATGAAAATATATTAATGAAAAAATTTCTATCTCTATCTCTCTTTCTGGCCATGACGTCGACCGCCTGGGGCACTCCACTTACCCCCCAGCAGGCGCTTCAACGTCTTCAGCAAGATGGTGCCCGCAAACTGCCCGCAAAGGTGGCGGCGACAGCCAAACTTGCATACACCCAGAAAGCATTAAATGCGGAGTCTCCGGCTCTGTATGTTTTCAACAAGGAGTCAGGTTACATTATCCTTTCGGCCGATGATGTTGCTGTGCCCGTGTTGGGTTATAGCGACAGTGGTTCGTTCGACCCGATGCAGATTCCGCCGCAAATGCAATACTGGCTCGATGAGTATGCTCGCCAGATTGCAACTGCTGTGGCTATGCCCAATCAACCCACCCCGACCGATGGACTCTACAGCCCTCCGATCGAACCCCTCGTAAAGGCGAAGTGGGACCAGGCACACCCCTACAACTATGCGTGTCCGGCAAGCGGCACAACCAAATCGATGACAGGATGCGTCGCTACGGCTGTGGCTCAGGTGATGCATTTCTGGAAGTACCCAGCAGTTGGCACAGGAACATCGGCAGCTATGACCTCGGGGGTAGGCAAAAATTTGACAATGGATTTTGCAAGTCAGGCATTCGATTGGAACAATATGTTGGATCGCTACAACGGCTCATATTCCGAGACCCAACGCGATGCTGTGGCCTACCTTATGAAGGCTTGCGGTTATGCCGTGAATATGAATTACGGCACAGCAGAGTCGGGTGCACAGTCGCACAACATTGGCAAAGCCCTCATCAATAATTTCAAATACAACAAAAATATCAGCTTCGAACGTCGCGACTATTACACCACACCCGAATGGGAGAAGATGATCTACCTTGAGCTTATGGCAGGACGCCCAGTAATCTATGCAGGTCAGGCGCTCCATTCAGCCCACCAGTTTGTCTGCGACGGTTATCAAAAGGGTCTCTTCCACTTCAATTGGGGTTGGAGCGGCAGCTCGGACGGTTATTTCGCGCTTCAGGCTCTGAACCCGGCCGCTGTCGGCATCGGTGGTGGTACAGGCGGCGGATACAACTACGGGCAGTCGATTATTAAGAACGTTCAGCCTGAATACACCGGCACTTACGACGCGCCTCTGTCGCGCATCGCCATTCAAGGTGATATCACCGGCAAAGTTGCAAACAATCTGGTTTACATCTACCCGCATTCCGATACCTCCACCGGCATGTTCTATAGCGTTAACTATAACACTACCTCAGGTTCGCTTGGTGTTGTAATCAAAGATGCCGCTACAGACGCGGAGGTTGGTGCACAGCCAATTGCGTTGTGGTCGTTCAGCGGTTTGGGTATCATGTCGGGCTATTATGCACAAAACACCACAACCAAGGAACCGGAATCAAAGATGGGCTTTACCTTCCCCTCTTCCCTGCCCAACGGCACTTATAAATGCGTTCTCTCGTTCAAGCCGTCAAGCGCAACTACCTATAGCCCAGTACTGACTCAGATTGGCAAACCGAACTATATCATTGTCAACAAAAATGGTTCTACTATTACAGTTCAACCAGCCGCGGTTACAAAATGCGAAATCCTGAACGCAACGAGCACTAACCTCTACACGGGCGGTTTCGGTAAAATTACTATCGACATCAAGAATCCTTCGTCCGACTATATGTCACAAACCGTAGGTATTCGCCTCATCAACTCAGCCGGCGATGCAGTATACGAGTCAGAAGGATATACTTTTACGTTGCAGCCCAACGAAACTGCACAGAAGGAATGGGTGGTAAACTTCAATGTTCTCTCTGGTCAGAAGGCAATTACGTCTACCACCAAATTTACATTGCAGTTTGTTGAATACCAACGCAACACCATCTTTGACTACAACACACTCAAAGCTGACATGAAGGTTGCAACACCCACCTTGACACTGAGCGATCAGTCCATGCCCGGTTTGCCGACCTCTACCCTAAGCTGCGGCACATGGGGAACTCAGACCGTCTACACGGCTCCGAACCTGAAAGAGATTCCTATAATGGCATGCGCCAAGTCGGGCATCGAATTCTGCGCTGGTACGATTATTGGTACACTCACACGCCTCAGCAACAGCGGCACTGCCGGAAACTTCAGCTTCCCCACAGTGAGCGTAATGCCGAAGGGCGCAGAGTATATCCTGACATATTTCGACATGCCGGAGATTCCTGCTCAAGATGAGATCTATAAGATTGAAATGCGAGCCATCGAAAACGGTCGATACTCAAGCGTCAAGGGTAGTCCGCTCTACTTCCGCATCGATCCGGAATATATGGCCAGTGTAGATGAAATCGCGACAAACAGCGAAATCGCTCTGACTTTCGACAAAGAGACTGCTACACTGAAAGCATCGGCACGCGTAGCCAACATTGAAATTTACGACCTTGCCGGACGCAAGCTTAGCGAAGCCACCGACACCGACCACATCGTAATTGAAGCCACGCGCGGCGTCGTCATAGCCAAGATCCGCACCATCGGCGGCACATTGAAAACCGAGAAGATAATCCTTTAACACCAGTAGGCGCCTTGGTGCCTCCTTGGCATCAAGGCGCCTGCCTGGTCTTAGAGCCTCTTTGTGTCGGAGTGCAAGCGCATTTATGCGTCCCAAAATATAGAAACAAAAAAAAGAGGAGGTGTTTCAACACCTCCTCTTTTCTTATGGTTCGTTTTCTCTAATAGCTATTCAGAATCGTCGGGGCTCCGTGAAGTCCGATATATGGATAGCCTGGAAATTGCTTCTTGAAACGCTTCTGGGCTTCAATGGCTTCATCCAGTTTGGCATAGTGCCCTACCATCACATACCATTGGTCGCCTATCGACTTATAGGCACCGGCCTCCTTCCAACCCTTGGCTTTTAACGCCTCGGCATTAGACTTGGCATTAGTAGGCATTTTATACAATGCGACTGCCACACCATAACCAATCGCCACATGCGAGCCATCGGCACCGCGCAATGCCTCCATCTTGACATACACCGTATCGCCCTGAAGATATTGTGCTCGCGGTCGATCGGTTGATATCAACTCCGGATCATCATCCATAGCATCTGCCTTGATCTTCTCCTGTGCTTTGATATATGCCGCCTGATAGTTCTGTTCGGTAGGCTTGCATCCGGTCGCGCCCAATGCCAACGATGCTATGAGAATTAAATATCCTGTGTGTCGCTTCATTAGTCTACCTGTACGATTAGATATCGGCTGATGCTCCAGAATTTAGCCGGATCCAAGATTTCGATTGTCTTCGGTGCATCCTTGTCGCCTGTGATCTGGTATGAACCAGCCGGCATATTACTCCAAATCTTTATCTTCTTTGCACCGGTCGGAATCGTCTTAAGATTACGCAAGTCGGCGCTCATAAAATATGATGCATCGAAATCTCCGGTCATAACCTTAGTTGAGCCCAAGAATTTCTTTTCGAGCAAACCTTTGCGCTTGAGGTCGGACGACGTACCAACGGCATAGTATACCTTGTTGGCTTTGGCAGCCTCATTCTGTGCGGCGATAGCCTCAGCCTGAGCCTCCTCCTTGGCTGCTGTTTCTACGCGTACCTGCTCCTGACCCTCGGCCACCTTGGTGTTCAGATCCTGAATCTGTCCGCGAGCCGACGACAAGTCGCCTTCGAGCTGAGCAATCTTGGTGTCCTGTTGTGCTATATGATCTTTCAACTGCGTAATGGTCTTAACCAACACGGCGTTCTTGTTTCCTGAAGTTTTGAGTCGAGCCTCCATCTGCTCTAACAACTGTTTGTTGGCGGCCAAACGCGACTTGATGTTCGACAAATTAGCGCGAATCTCATCGCGGCGGTTCACACCTTCGCCCTGGCTGCTGTAAAGCAAACCCTCCTGCATGTTGATTGAATCGAGACCGGTGTAGATGTCACCCATCAACAACATAAGCGAGTCGTTGAAGTCAGTTGCCTGCTCATACTCCGATGTCAAGTCAGCAATACGGATTGAATCCTCTTGCAACTGTTTCTGATTGCCGCCACATGAGGCAAGCATAAGGGCGCCAAGACCCCACATAATGCACTTTTTCATAAGTTTAGTTTTTGTGTTTTGTGTTTTGTGTTTTCAATATTTTCTATACGACTGCGATTTGTGAATATGGTTTAACAACCCGCAACAATTATAACAATCTCTCCCTTGGCTTGGTTCTCCTCATAATATCGTGCCAACTCGCCGAGGGTGCGACGATTTATTGTTTCGTGAAGTTTCGATATCTCACGACAAACAGCTGCCTGGCGCTCCTCGCCGAAGAATTCCGCCAGCTGACGTAGTGTGCGCTGAAGTCGAAGAGGCGATTCATAGATTATCACAGTCCTTTTCTCGGCCGCAAGCTCCGTAAGTCGTGTCTGACGCCCCTTTTTTAGTGGAAGAAAGCCTTCGAACACGAAACGGTCGCAGGGAAGTCCGGAACTGACAAGTGCCGGAACAAAAGCCGTGGCACCCGGAAGAGTCACTACCTCAATGTCATGCTCGCGACATGCTCGCGAAAGCAAGAAACCGGGATCCGAAATACCTGGTGTGCCTGCATCCGAAACCAATGCAACCGATTTTCCATCCTCAAGAAGCGACACTACACCCGCCACCGACTGATGCTCGTTGAATTTGTGATGACTTCGCATTGGAGTCTTAATCTCGAAATGCTTCATCAGCACCGCCGAGGTTCGTGTATCCTCGGCCAAGATATAATCTACCTCATTCAGCACCTTGATGGCACGAAATGTCATATCCTCCAAGTTTCCCACCGGAGTGGGAACGATATATAATGTTCCACTCATGAGTCAAAATGTATCTTTATTATCTCCATAAAATCCTCAACTTCCGGATTCTTCGGATCCCAACCCATTTCATGATAGAAATAATCTGCTGCCTCATCATAGCTACGCATAGCCGCTACAAGGTCGATAGCCTCAGTGAATTCGGTGTCTGAGTTGCAAAACAGTTCACGACGGAAACGGAATCGATCGTTGAGGTTGAACGCCGGACGACGGAGCAATGTCTCGCTGCGTCTTGTCGGAGCAACCGCTACGGGTTCGGGGTTGGGCTCCGTTGCAACCTCATCTTCGATTACCTCAGCCTCATCCTCCTCGACCGCATCATCTTTCTCTTCCGCAATTAAGTCCTGCTCCATCTCCTCTTCATACTCTTCGGCATCAGACTCCTCTATCTCTGTCTCTTCGTCGGGCTCATCGTAAGATTCAATCGGCTTCTCACACTCAAAATCCGCCACAACGTAGCTCGGTTCTTCGATAAAGTCTGAACACTGGGCCTCGGCTACCGATACCGGCGCTTCGCCCTGTGCCAACGTACGAAGTCGAGCCTCGATCAAGGGAGCAAGATCGTTCAGCTTATCCTCGCGCAATTGAGCCAACTCCAAAAGTCCCTCGAGTTCATAGACTCTATCCTTTAGCTCTTTGATATATTCTATAGTCATATCTTAATCCTCGTTTTATTTATAATTAGAAGTTATTTAAACCTCTTCTATACTTACTCACTCTCTGTAACAGTCTGCTCATTAGCCATTTCCTCTGGATCTTGTGGCACTTCCGATGCCGAAGGACAGAATGTTTCAAGCAGTATGCTCGACAGCACCCGGCGTGCGGCTGCACGGTCGCCCATCTGATTGAATATTGCCACCACAATATGTGTGGGCTGGTAATCGTCGTCGAGCTTATATCCGGCATAACACTGAATACCGTTCATACTGCCGGTCTTCATCGCCACATATTCAGCAAGCGGCGTATTTTTCATGAAGTTTCGCAACGTTCCATCCCGACCTGCTAAGGGGAAGAAGGATACATAATACGGGTTGTCGGCCATGGCTCGCAATACGTCGCTCATAAAGTTTGCCGTGACGCGATTTTGACGCGACAGTCCCGAACCATCCACAATCTTCACGCCCTGCATCGCGACGCCACGTTTACTCCAATAATCGGTTTCAAGTTGAGCGCCAGCCTCTGTGGCTCCCTTGCCGCCGTTAACAACTGCCAGAGTTCGAAGCAATGCTTCGGCATACTGATTGTCGCTTCGCATCATGCACGAACGCATAATCTCATCGAGCGGCACTGAATTATGTTCTACCAACAACTGCCGCGACAATGTATCTGCATTCGAAATCGTTTCGCCGCCGATATCAACACCGTTTCGCGCCAATGCCCCCCGCAGTCGATTCAAAAAGAGAGCCGACGGATCCGCTACCGAACGACTTCCGATTGCATTATCCTCGAAATTCAACGCATGCGAACCGGTGCCATAAGCATGTGGAAGATCACCTGCCATCCAGCTCGAGGGCGTTGACTGACCCTCCCATAGCGACTGGTCTATAACTATGCGCCCGCGGATATCTGTCACACCGCGTTGACGCAGTGCCTGAGCAATCTCATCACAAATATCCGGATTTGAAGGTGTGTGACGCGAATTCAACGACGGATCGCCCGTGCCCACCACAACCAGATTTCCATCAAGCAACGTGTCGCGCACCTCGCCCTCCATCCACACTCTTGTGGCATAACAGGAATTGACATCGAGTTTATTCACCAGCGAGGCTATGGTGACACTCTTCAAAATGGACGCCGGAATCAAAGGCGAATCCCGATTATATTCCGCCAACGTATTGCCGTTAAGATCCATTATGAGCAACGCCGTGTTTTGTGGGTTTACGCCCGCTGTGTGAGCCAAAGTGTCGGCTGGCTGCGCAGCTCGCATCGAGCCAAGACAAAGCGAACAAAAAACCAAAAATGAAAGAACTTTGTTAATCATATACAAAATTAACTCTTCTTTATTCGATTTACAAACTTTTTTTTGTAATTTTGAATAGTTTTTATTTTATTGAAGTTGTTTAAACTTATTTTTTATTAAGATTTGCGAGAGATTTTTGAGTTGATTTTTTCACTCGAAGAGGAAGCAACCTTTTGGTTGGTTCCGATAAGAGGGGAAAAAGCAACCAAAAAGATCCGCAAAGCTTTATAAAAGAATACAATTCCACTTCATTTTAAGATTCGTAAATAAGTTTAAACAACTTCAAGATTTTTATACGAAGTTTGGGGATATTTTTGCGTTCCACACACTTCATTATCCGCTATATTTCGACATGGATGCAAATTCTTACGAACGACAACCATATACTTTCGACCGTGTTGTCAGAATACTTTTTACGGTATGCGCACTGCTTGCCGCACTATATATGTTGAACCTGCTGAAGGGCGTTTTACTACCCTTCCTGGTGGCGTGTCTCATTGCATATATACTTGAGCCTATTGTGGAGTGGCACATGAAAATTTTTCATACCAAGTCGCGTTTCATTCCGGTGATTCTTACGCTGCTTGAAACAATCGCCCTCATCTCAGGTTTCTTCTTCCTCTTCATCCCATATCTGGTGGAGGAATGCACGCAGATGGCCAACATTCTTAAAGCTTACGCAACAAAACAGATCGACATTCCTTTCCTTTCGCAGAATCTTCACAGGTTCATACGTCAGAACGTTGATTGGAACCAGATCTCACACTTCCTGTCGCAAGACCAATGGCAAAAACTGATCAAGGAGAGTCTGTCGAAATCATGGAACTTTCTCAGCTCGGGTGTTGCTCTGATAGTGGGGGTTCTAAGCTGGATGATTGTAATTCTTTACGTCATCTTTATCATGCTCGACTACGAGAAACTGATGTTAAGTTTCCGTCAACTTGTTCCGCATCAACACCGTTCGCGCGTATTCCATATCTTCAACGATATCAAGAGCGCAATGAACCATTATTTCCGCGGTCAGTTCTTCATTGCAATGCTGGTAGGCATAATGTTCTCGATCGGTTTTCTTATCATCGGACTCCCGATGGGTGTCGTATTCGGACTCAGCATCGGCGTCATGAACCTGGTGCCGTATCTGCAACTCATCTCTCTACCCATAGCAGCTTTTCTATGTTTGGTTTCCACGGTTAGCACCGGCGTTGATTTCTGGACCATTTTCTGGGAAACGATGGCAGTTTATGTTGTGGTGCAATGCATCCAGGACCTTATCCTTACTCCAAAAATTATGGGCAAGGCTATGGGACTGAACCCCGCCATCATCCTCCTCTCGCTCTCGGTGTGGGGCGCATTGCTCGGCTTCACCGGACTCATCATTGCGCTTCCGCTCACCACTCTCATCCTGTCGTATTATAACCTCTACGTTGTAGGCTTGGAGCCGACCGACCCTATTTACGACATCACCGAGGATCGAAAGAAAGCGTCGTCTGAGTCGATTCCGACATCGGTTCCGACAGAATCGGATACAACAAATTCCGACACTAACAACCCCACAGACGTCTAATCATTAATTCATAATTAAACAGCATATATATGTCATTCCTACCTCTCAACTTTGAATTCTCGCACCATGAAGGACTCATTGCCGACTTGGCATGGATTCTGTTACTGGCCGCTATAGTAACAATTCTTTTTAAGAAACTGAAACAACCCGTAGTGTTGGGTTATATTCTGGCTGGTTTTTTGGCAAGTCCGAAGTTCGAATATCTCCCCTCGATTTCAAATCTTGAGAACATTACCCTCTGGGCCGACCTCGGTATCATCATCCTTATGTTCTCGATCGGATTGGAGTTTTCGTTTAAAAAGTTGATGAAGTCCGGCTCGTCGGCAGTGGTCACAGCCTTGATTGTGATTACGGGAATGACTTTTGCCGGCTTCGGAGTCGGTTACATACTGGGGCTGAACATCATCAATCGCATCTTCCTGGGCGGTATGATATCTATGTCTTCGACCACCATCATCATGAAGGCCCTCGACGACTTGGGCCTGAAACAGAAGAAGTTTGCTTCTTTAGTCTTGGCCGTCCTCATTATCGAAGATCTTTTCGCTGTGCTTATGTTGGTATTGCTGTCATCTATTGCGATGGGCAACGTGAGTGGCACTGAATTACTTTTCAATATCGGAAAACTGCTCTTCTTCCTCATCATCTGGTTTGTGGTGGGTGTATATGTCATCCCCTCATTCCTGACCCGTTCACGCGCTCACCTCAACGAGGAGACGATGCTGATTGTGGCTATGGGACTATGCTTCTCGATGGCTTGCTTCAGCGTTATCTGCGGATTCTCGATGGAGCTTGGTGCCTTCATTATGGGTTCGATTCTTGCGGGCACTGTGATGGCCGAACGCATGGAGCGTGTCATCGGTCCGGTAAAGAATCTATTCGGTTCGGTATTCTTTATCTCTGTGGGCATGATGGTAGATCCGTCAGTGCTGGTGGCATACTGGTGGCAGATTCTCCTTTTGGCCGCTGTTGTGATTTTAGGTATGATTATCTTCGGCTCGCTCGGTATGTTGCTTACCGGTCAGAATCTTCGCGTGGCAATGGAGAGTGGCTTTACATTGACACAGGTGGGTGAGTTCTCGTTCATCATCGCCTCTTTGGGTATGAGCCTGGGCGTTCTGAATCCGACTCTTTATCCAATCATCGTTGCGGTGTCTGTTCTTACTATCTTCACAACGCCCTATTTCATTAAGATGGCCGATGGTGCTTACACCATTACCGAACGCCACCTCCCTTCGAGCCTGACATTCCTTATCGACCGATATTCGAAACAGACTTGCGACGCTAATGAGACTCGCATGCTATGGCGTGCTATTCTTAAGCGTTATTTATGGCGCATCTTGCTTTATTCGGTGATTCTGACTGCCGAAATCCTTGCTGCACGCGCCTACCTTTTCCCAATCATGACCAATGCATTCCCGCTCTGGGGCAAACTGATTGCTACAATCATCACCATCTCGGCAATGATGCCTTTCTTAACGGCCCTGTCGTTCAGCACCACAAAGCCCTCCGAGCGTATGCAGTTACACCAGACGGCGTCGTTCTACGACGTACCTCTCGTGGCTCTGCGCATTATTCGATATGTAGTTGCTCTCTTCTTCATTACATATTTCATCACATTGACATATTCTTCGCTTGTTGGCTGGACCATAGGTGTGGCTTGCTTCGTTTCGATTGTGGCTTTCGCTTCGTCGCGACTTCGTCAAAACTATACTAAGATTGAAGAGCGTTTCATCAACAACCTCAACAGCCGCGAAAACACACGTCTGGGCACTAACAACAATCTTGTCGACGACATCCACCAGGCTTATATCGAGGTGACTCAAAGTTCACCCTTTGTGGGCGACCGTCTACGCGATTCCGGTCTGCGTCGCGATTACGGCGTCAGCATCTCAAGCATTCAACGCGGCGACGACTACATGCCGTTGCCGTCGCCCGATGCGCGAATTTTCCCCGGCGACATCCTCGGTGTAATCGGCAGCGACGAACAGCTTCGCCGCCTCAACGAAGATATCGAAAATGCCAAGCGCGGTGCCACGGCTCTACCCACTAATCAGCATAAGGTGGAACTTGTTAATATTCTCCTCTCCGAAAAGTCTCCGATCATCAATATTCCGTTGGGCGACACGAATATTCAGCACGACTATTATTCGATGATTGTGAAGATCCAACGTGGCGAAGAGTTTTTTGATCCGACACGCGACGTGGTTTTGCAAGCCAACGACATCCTCTGGGTGGTAGGAGATCCGATTCACATCCCTGCCATGACATAAATACTTAAACATTGAAGTTATATAAACTTCAATACCTTATTTTCGAATATATCAACAATAACAACTATATCATGAAATGTAAATTTTTACTTCGCTTTGCTCTGGTGCTTACCGGACTCTTCAGCATGTTGAGTCTTTCGGCCCAGAACAATGTCAACTTGACTCCGATGCCAGCCCAGATGACGGTCGGCACCGGCAATTTTACCCTGCCGACGGGTTTCACCGTCTCAACTGCGGGGTTGAACAAAGAGATGACGGCCGAGGTGGAGAATTTCATCGCCACGATGAATGCCACCACGACCCTCAACTGTTCGGCATTGGCGGACACAACTTCGGTTCGTCCCACCATTGCAGTGTCTCAATCTAAGAATAGCGAACTCGGCACCGAAGGCTACACTCTGTATATCTTCCCGAATCGCATTCAGGTAGCGGCCAACTCACCGATTGGTATCTATTACGCTTTCCTCAGCATCAAGAAGATGCTACCCGCCAACGTCTTGGCTGGCGTTAAGCGTAACGGCGCCTATACGCTGCCGGTCGTAACAATCAAGGATATGCCGCGCTACGACCACCGCGGTTTCATGCTTGATGTTAGCCGTCACTTCTTCGGAGTTGCCGAGATCAAGAAGATGTTGGATGTGATGAGCTATTACAAGCTGAATCGCTTCCACTTCCACCTCACCGACGACCAGGGTTGGCGCTTCCCCGTCGACAAATATCCGAAGCTGACCACTATTGGCGCAACGGCCCCCAACAGCCGCTTCACCGATATGTATGCCAAGACTCAGTATTGGATCAACCGTCAGTATGGTCCCTTCAGCTACACTAAGGATGAATTGCGCGAGTTGGTAGCTTACGCGGCTGCGCGACACATCGAGATCATTCCTGAGGTGGAGTTCCCCGGTCATATGGCGGCTGCAATGGCGGCATATCCCGAGTTCAGCTGTAATCCCAATGGCGGACACTCGGTATGGAGCTCGGGCGGTATTTCGTCCGACGTTCTGAACATCGGTAATCCTGCCGCTATTCAGTTCGCAAAAGATGTTCTCAATGAGGTAATGGAGATCTTCCCCTCTGAGTATATCCACATCGGCGGTGACGAGTGCCCGTCGACTGCATGGGAGAGCAATGCCGAATGTCAGCAACTCTACCAACAGCTCAACCTCTCGAGCTATCGCGCTCTTCAGAGCTATTTCACCAATTTGTTGGGCGGGCATGTTGCCAAACAGAATCGCAAGTTGATCGTCTGGAATGAGTCGATAACTGCCGCAGGTTCGGATATACCGACAATCAAGCAGACCGACCCGACAATCATGTGCTGGTATCCTGCTCAACAGGCGGCCAACACTGCCCAGAATGCCAACCTCCAGTATATCTATACGGCTTACGTTCCTTTCTACATCAACCGTAAGTATAGCGACGCCGGCATCCCCGGCGCAGGTAACGGCGACAGCGATCCGCAGGTTGTATATAACCACGCAACACCCGATAACTCACTCTGCCGCGGTATTCAGGCCACCTTCTGGTGCGAACATGTAAGCGACAACGACTATCTCGAATTCCTTGCATTGCCTCGCCTCATCATCATGGGTGAAAATGCATGGACTCCCCAAGCGAATAAGAATTATGCCGACTTCCAGCGTCGCTTCACTGCCGACAAGGAGCTTCTCGACCTCGGCAATTACAAGTACAACCAGACTCATATGCTGGGCAACACCGACGGTTCGGGAAATGAAACCGGACCGTTGAAGCCTGAGAAGAATAAGTATTACAAGCTCGTATCGACGGCCACCGACGATCGTGCCAACACTACTCTTCAACTTTTGCAGACTGGCTCGGATATCATCACACAGAAGGCCAGCTATGGCGCTCAGGTGAATCGTCTGTGGGTAGCAGCTGCACTCGATGAGTCTTCATCTCTTTATGATACTCAGTTCTGGCGTTTTGATGAAGACCCGAACCGTCCCGGATACTACGCTATCGTTTGTAAAGCATCGCCCAACGGTTCTGTAAAACCGAATCCGACCGCTACAAGCACTGCCGGCCGCTGGGATTACGACCCCAACAACCGCTATTATGAATTCACCCTTCCCTCAGAATTCCACAACGATGGTACCAACGGCGAATTCATCAACGCCATCACCAGCACCTCGCTTTCTTCGCTCTATATGAATGCGTCGAAGGGCGGTCAAGGTTATGCAGCCAATGTATATGCAAGTCCGGCCGACGGTAACGGCGGTTTGTGGAAGTTCGTTGCCCCCTCGGGCGCTGCAACCAAGCCCTCGTTCACTCCGTTGACTCAAGGTAAAACCTACACACTCTTCTCTTACGGTTCGGAGTTCGATGCGTCGACCACTATCGTTGATCGTGCATCGTCAACCTACCTCTCGCATTCAACTTCACCGTGGGATGCCAACTGCTGGACCGTAGTAGCCGCATCGGTTACCGACGGCGTGCAGAAGGTTACGCTTCGCAATGTTGCCACAAACCGCTTCATCGCAACCACCGCTACCGCTGCCAACGGAACCGTTGGTTATCCGGTTTCGATGGGTGCCACAGGTGCTGAAATTACTTTGAGCCGCGTTAACGATTCAAAGGACAATGTGATGACTCTTACTATCGGCGACAAAACTCTCTGGCCCGTTGACGTAACATCAACTACAATGCCTGGCATCATCACCAGCGGCACCAGCGACTCTGCTTATCCCAACCTTTCAATACGTCAGGGCACAGCTTGGCTCGTGAAGGAGGTTACGCCGAAGCGCTTCGTTTGCGTCACCGACAAGGGTGAGAGCCTGGGCGAATTCCAGCGCGGCATCGCGGCCGACGACTCTCAGGATTTGAAAGCATTGGCTCCGCAGATCAAAAACTTCACCATCACCTCGGCAACAGCTAACGGCGACGTGGTGAACTGCACATATACCCGCTCGGCCGTAACAGTCACTTACGAATGCCGCGACGAATTAGGCGCAATACTTGGCGTTGTTCCCGTTACTGCAAACTTGGGTCAGAACCACACTGTGGCATATCCCTCCTACGATTTCTACGCATTCGTAAGCGGAGACCAGAAAGAGGGTGTAACAATCACTCCGGCGTCCGACATCACTATCAAAGCCGTATATAGCACATCGGCCTCAAGCGGTGTTGCACGTCGTGCCGAAGAGGTGACCACGCTTCTGCCCAATCGCACATACCTCATCTACGATGCCGCTTCGGATGCTTCACGTGTTGGTTTCCGTTTCCAGAACGAAGCCGACGGCAAGCTGAACGCATCAACATCTGAGATCGACGGTTCGCCGGCAATGGCATGGGTATTGCGTCCCTCAGGCCAGAATTACTTGGTTCAGAACCGCAACAGCGAGCTCTACGTACCGGCTATGATTTCAGGCAACTCGAACCCCGTTGGCACTACTGGCGAGCCCTTCAGCTTCACCTATGCCGACGGCAGTTGGTCGATTCGCGGAACAAGCAACACACTCTATTGGAATGGTAACGCTGGCGATGCTCGTGCCCTTGCTGGATGGAGCACACCTCACCCCTATCGCATCTTCGAATATTATGCACAGCCCTTCTTCAAGGTGACCATCACCTGCATCCATCCCAACGGCAATACAATCTCAACAACCAACCGTTGGGTCAAAGCTGGCGGTGCATACTACTTCGCAGCTCCGATTCAATCTGGTCTCTATATAAAGAGCATTGATGGTGCAGACGGTCTTGATCGCGTAACATCGAACAAAAACATCGTAGTAACATACTCGAACGAAAACTCCGGTGTATCTGAAATTGAGACAGGCAATAACGCCAACTCTGCAATCTACGACCTTGCCGGCCGTCGTCTAAAAGCGATTACCGCCCCTGGCATCTACATCGTCAACGGCTCAAAAGTAATCGTAAAATAAATAGAGAACTCTACACAAATAGAATTCTGTAGAAATAAACAACTAAAAATTGAAGGGTTGCCGACGTGTGTCGGCAACCCTTCTTGATTCAAAATAAACCACAACTAAAAAACATTACATATAGCTCGCGACTAAGCGGGTAGCAAGGCGCGCGTCGGAGGTCATAGGGGGACGCGCTTCCAAGCGCGTCATGAATTCCAAATCATTTCGTAATGTAAATTACAGATAATAAACACTTTAATGATATAAATTAGCTATTGAGCAAACGCAGATTTATAGCTTACTTTGCAAGCAACGCAGATGAGAAGGGATAAAAACGGGATGGGGACGTCGGTAACGTGATGGAGTTGACGGAAACGGGATGAGAACGACGGAGTAGCGAACATAAGATGAGCCCAGCAAAGTGGCGCTGCGGAGCGGGTAGCAAGGTGGGTGGCTTTGCCATGATGACATGCTTCCAAGCATGTCGTTATGGTAAGCCGTCCTAAACGAAACCTTCTGGTGTTCTTGAAAGGTATGTTGTTCTGGTTAAACATCTTATGTTAAAATTGTTATATTTGCGCCTCAAGGCGCCCTATAAATTTATGTCGCGCTTGGAAGCGCAACCCCCATGACCTCCTACGCTCCCATTGCCACTCGCTCCGACGCCACCCTTATTGCGATTATGGCGAGCGGCAAATCGGGCAGCAAGGTGGGTGGCTTTGTCATGGATGACATGCTTCCAAGCATGTCGTTGGGGTATGCCGTCCTAAACGAAACCTTCTGGTGTTCTGGTAAGGTATGGTGTTCTGGTTAAACAACTTATGTTAAAATTGTTATATTTGCGCCTGAAGGCGCCCTATAAATTGATGTCGCGCTTGGAAGCGCAACCCCCATGACCTCCTACGCTCCCATTGCCACTCGCTCCGACGCCACCCTTATTGCGATTATGGCGAGCGGCAAATCGGGCAGCAATGTGGGTGGCTTTGTCATGGATGACATGCTTCCAAGCATGTCGTTATGGTATGCCGCCCTAAACGGACCCTTCTGGTGTTCTGGAAAGGTATGGTGTTATGGTTAAACAAC
>QLIP01018155.1_pt1 | contig 29206 bp, 21 predicted proteins | sample 1769771 | NCBI WGS metagenome assembly QLIP01 (sample SAMN09428762, study PRJNA476227) | Gut metagenome, whole genome shotgun sequencing project. | isolation source: cecum | host: Rhizomys sinensis | place: China: Jinsha town of Minqing, Fujian Province | collected 2013-09-23 | reverse complement strand
GAAACGGCCATGATAATCTATTGAATTTCAGATATAAGCATAATCCCCGTAGAGCCTCTCCGGGGTCACAGATGAAACAAGCCAAGTTGTTAGAAATAAACGACTTGGCTTGTTTCTTTATACCTAAATTGTCCTCCTTTTGTCCTCTGAAAATAAAAAGTAAATTATGTTATTGACACTGTTATTGCCACTTCCTACAGCTCCAATGAATTTTCATTAAGCAGGAAATCATAGATACCGATGGTGGTAATACCAGCCTCATTTCTTAAGACCGGAGTGTCCTCTCCGACGATAATGATTTTCTTGAATGAATCATCTATGTTGCGCAGAGAGGCTTCCTCCTGTTTCATCTTTTCTTCATCCGGCATTCGGTAGGCTGATTGGATATAATAGCGTCTGCTGCCCATATTGCATACAAAATCTACCTCAAATTGCTTCCTTACACGGCTCCCGTCCTCTATTCTGAGTTGCACCGGTACTACACCTACATCGACATTAAAACCACGAACACGCAATTCGTTGTAAATCATATTCTCCATAAGATGCGACGGCTCTATCTGCCGGAAATTCAGAAGGGCATTGCGCAGACCGCAGTCAGTGAAATAATACTTGTAGGGGCTGTCGATATATCGCTTCCCTTTCACATCATAGCGATTTGCTTTCTCCACGAGGAATGAATCACAAATGTATTCCAGATATGATGTCAGAGTCATACGGTTGACTTTCGTATGTTTTACACTTTCAAATGTATTGGTCAGTTTGGTGGGGTTTGTCAATGCGCCGATGTCTGAAGCGAGAATGTTGAGCAAATCATCAAGCATCTCGGTGTTCTTGATGCCGTAACGCTCCTTTATAACCTTAATGTAGGTGTGGGTAAAAAGTCCTTTCAGATACTCGTTCTTCTCTTCCTCGGAAGATTTATGAACTACTTGCGGTAGACCTCCATAAAGCATATAAGTGTTTAATGCACGCTCTTTCTGCATTTCCATATAAGGGAAAACCTCAGAGAAACGTAGGGGGTAAAGCTTTACCTCGTCCCCTCGTCCTCTGAATGTTGTGATTACATCCTTTGATAGAAACCTCGCGTTACTTCCTGTTACGTACACGTCTACATTGGGCATATTAAGATAGCTGTTGAGTACGTCCTCAAACTCATTGACATGCTGTATCTCGTCAATCATTATGTAATGGATGCCATCGTCAGTCAGTTTGGAGTCTATGTATTCAAGTAACGCATCTGGATCCCTAAGCTTCTTGTTTCTTCTATCTTCCAGATTAATTGTGATGATGTGGTCATCTTTTACACCTTGTTCCCTGAGCCATCCAGCATAAAGGGTTGACAATAGGAACGATTTGCCACAGCGTCTTATGCCTGTAACAATCTTTATCATTCCGTTGTGTCTGCGTGAAATGAGCCGCTGCAGGTATAGTGGTCTTTTTATTATCATAATGTATACTATCTAATACTGTGCCTTGTCACACTCATTGACAATGCAAAGATAATTCAAATTCACATAACTGCAAAGAAAACTATGAAAAACTGAAGCAGAGATTGATGGTTGACCTCGGCACGTATGAGCCAAATCGCCCTGTGTTAGCCGATTGGCAGACGCGAAGCGACACACAATAATCAGCAACGTGTACGCATCAGAAACAGCCGTGATAATCTATTGAATCTCACGTATAACCATAACCCTTGGAGATCCTCTCCGGAGGCAACGCTAAAAAAAGCCAAGTCGTTAGGAATAAACCATTTGGCTTTTCGTTTACACCTAACTTAAAGACCGAAATCAACTTTCATAAAAATAGATTGCTTGAATACGCCGAAGTAAACGCTCTATATATTTCCTAACATTCAGCAAACAGCATAGCATAGCAAAGTCAGGATGCATCAGTCCATCCTGTAATCTTTGAGCTCGCTTTGGAGGCGTTTGCGTGCGAAGAATATGCGGCTTTTGATGGTGCCGAGGGGTATGCCGGTGGCCGATGATATTTCGGCATATTTGTATCCGGCGAGGTGCATCGAAAAGGGTATGCGGAGGTCGTCGGTAAAGCTGTCGATAAGCCTGTGTATTTCTTTGACGGCTATTGAACCTTCGGGGGTTTCAAAGCCGCTGTTTTGTGGCAGGGAGAGGTGATATAGATCTTCGGTGCGGTCGACCACTGTATTGGAACGCACCATTTTACGATAATTATTTATAAATATGTTGCGCATTATCGTAAATACCCACCCTTTGAAGTTGACGTTGTCGATATACTTGTCTTCGTTGTCGAGCACTTTGAGTGTCGTGTCCTGAAGCAGGTCGTAGGCGTCGTCGTGGTTGGACGTGAGGAGATATGCGAAATTCAGTAAATTGTCCTGAACGGCAAGCAACTTGGCTTGGAAAGATTTGGTAGGCATGATGATTCCGTAGGTCTTAACAAGTGAATAATCATAGGTGGTCAGAGCCGTGTACAATCTACGACTTACGACTTTATAACAATCAACCTATGATTAAGGTTTAGTTGGGAGGGGAAATGGTTATTAATTGTTATTAAATAGGGGTGCGAGGGTTGCATGTTGTAAAAAAAATGGCTATCTTTGTAATAAAATCATTAGGTACAATATTTCACTAACACATAACTATGACACACAGATCAATATCTGCGGGCAGGGGATTGCTTGCCATATCGCCCATAGTGGTTTTTCTGTTCATGTATCTTGTAATCTCGCTCATCATGGGCGATTTCTATAAAATGCCCATAAGCGTGGCGCTTATAACGGCGTCGGCATGGGCTGTGCTGATAAGTCGCGGAAAACCTCTGATGCAGCGCATCGATATATTTTCGCGCGAGGCCGGCAGCGGCAATGTGATGTATATGGTGTGGATATTTGTGCTGGCGGGGGCATTTGCCGCGCTGGCCAAGGGCATCGGAGCGGTCGACGCCACAGTGGGCCTCACTCTGCGCTATCTGCCCACGCATCTCATCGTGCCCGGGCTCTTTGTGGCGGCCTGCTTCATATCGATGGCCGTGGGCACGTCGGTGGGCACTGTCGTGGCTCTCACTCCGCTGGCTGTGGAGATGGCCGATATGAGCACTTCGTCGACACCGTTTTTTGTGGCCGTGGTACTTGGAGGGGCCTTCTTTGGCGACAATCTGTCGTTTATTTCCGACACTACTATCGCCTCTACACGCACCCAGGGCTGTGACATGAAAGATAAGTTCAAGGCCAATGTATGGATCACCGTGCCGGCGGCGCTGGTGGCTCTGGCCATCTATGCCTTTGTGGGCGACGCCCCCTCTGGGCTGTCGCTTACCGACAATGTGAATCCATGGCTTGTGGTGCCTTATATGGTGATCATAGGTTGCGCTCTGACGGGCATGAACGTGACATTGGTGCTCATGCTCGGACTGCTCAGTGCGATGGTGCTGGGACTGGCCACAGGCTTTGGGGTGTTTGACCTCCTGGCCTTCATGGGAAGCGGTGTGGACGGCATGGGGCAGCTCATCATCATAACCCTGCTGGCGGCCGGTATGCTCGGACTCATCAAGGAGGCCGGCGGCATCGACTTCCTGCTGCAGATGCTCACCAAGGGTATCCGCGGGCCGCGCGGTGCCCAGGCTGGCATTGCCTTGCTGGTTGGTATAGTAAACCTCTGCACCGCCAACAATACCGTGGCTATACTTACCGTGGGCTCGCTGTCCAAATCGATATCGGAGCGCTACGGCATTGCTCCGCGCAAGGCGGCTTCGCTGCTCGACACCACGTCGTGCATCGTGCAGTCGCTCATACCCTACGGTGCACAGACTCTCCTTGCCACAGGCCTGGCCGGTATTGCCGCCGCGGCACCGTGGCCCTACATGTACTATCCGTGGCTCCTGACCGCCGCCGTAGTAATCTCGGTGATTGTGAAAAACAAGCGGGCATAACATATAAACATTACAGGCGGTCAGCATTAGCGCTGGCCGCCTGTTGCTTTGTATCAGGGCAGGTTGTTGGGATTGTCGGGATCGGTGTACCAGCGGGAGTACTGGAGGTAGTTGTGTGCGATTTTGCGATTGATTTCCTGGGCCTGAGCGGGGTCGACCATCTTGATAAATTTGGCCGGAGCGCCGCCCCACAGCTCATTGGGGCCAATCTTGGTGCGCGAGAGCACCACGGAGCCTGCCGCCACGATGGCGCCTTCGCCCACCACGGCATCGTCCATCACCACCGCGCCCATGCCTATGAGGGCGTAGTCGTGTATCTTGGAGCCGTGGATGGTGACATTGTGACCTATCGACACGTAGTTGCCTATCTCGATTGTGGATTTCTGATAGAGTGTGTGGAGCACGGAGCCGTCCTGTATATTGACATTGTTGCCGATGCGGATAGAGTTTACGTCACCGCGCAACACTGTGCTAAACCACACACTGCAGCCCGAGCCCATAACCACATCGCCTATAACGGCACAGGTGGGAGCCAGGAAGCAGTCGTCGCCAAACTGCGGTGTAAAACCGCGTACTGAGAGTATTGTTGCCATAATATATTATATTCCTATTGGATTAGTATGCTGTGCGAGCCATTGGGCTGCTTGGGGCGAGAGAAGGGGTGTGAGCTCGGTGCGCACGCGGGCGTGGTAGGCATTGACCCACTCCACTTCCTGAGGAGTCATGAGGTCGAGGTCGATGAGGCTTGTGTCGTAGGGGCACAGCGTGAGGGTTTCGAACTTGAAGAAACGTCCGAACTCTGTGGTCATTGCGGGCACGGTGAGGAGCACGTTTTCGCAACGTATGCCGTGCACGCCGTCGCGGTACAGGCCGGGCTCGTTGGTGGTAATCATGCCGAGCGAGATGGGTGCGGGCATGTGGTTCATGCGGAACTGATGCGGGCCTTCGTGCACGTTGAGGAAGTGGCCCACACCATGACCGGTGCCGTGGAGATAGCCCAGACCCTCGGCCCACATGAACTGGCGGGCAAGGATGTCGAGCTGGGTGCCGCATGTGCCCTCGCGGAATACTGCCTCCGAGAGAGCTATGTGCCCCTTGAGCACGAGTGTGAAGTCGCGTCGCTGAAGGTCGGTTGGTGTGCCGAGTGCAATGGTGCGGGTGATGTCGGTGGTACCGTCGAGGTACTGTGCACCCGAATCGATGAGCAGGATGCCCTCGGGCTTGAGCTCGGCATCGGTGGCCTCGGAAGGCTCGTAGTGAATGATGGCTCCGTGGGGACCGTAGCCCACGATAGAGCCGAAGCTTTCGTCGAAAAACAGTGGCTGCTCCGAACGGTGGCGGCGCAGTATCTGAGCCACACCGAGCTCGGTGAGGGGTGTGCCGGAGGCTACCTTCTGATGTATTTCGCAGAGTGATTCGACCATGGCCACGCCGTCGCGGAGCATTGCCTGGCGGAAGCCTTCGACCTGCACTTCGTTCTTGCAAGCCTTGGGCATGGCAATGACGCTTGAGCCCTTCACGGCACGGTCGCCGAGGATGTCGACAATGGCTGCGGGAGTGCGTGCCGAGTCGACGAGCACACGGGCATCGGAGGGCAGAGCGGCGAGGAAATCCTTAACCGATGTATAGGTCAGAACAGACACGCCCTGCGACTGCAGATAAGCGGCCACGGATGCAGGGACCTTGTCGGCATCGATAAAGAGCACCGAGGCTCCCGGCGCGAGGTACATGAAGGCTGTGGCTACTGGATTGTACTTCACATCGCGACTGCGTATATTGAGTGTCCAGGCAATCTCGTCGAGAGCCGACACGAAGATGCTGCGAGCCATCTGGTCGCGCGCAGCTGTAAGCACCTCATCAATTTTCTGAGCGGCGCTCTTGCCGGCATACTTGTCTTCGTGCACAAACACGGGGCACTTGGGCAGTGCGGGACGGTCGGGCCACACAGCGTCGATGGGGTCGAAGTCGGCGTTGAGGGCAATGCCGCGAGCGTTGAGACGCAGGGCAAGGTCGTCCTTGGCGGCTGTTGAAAACATCATGCCGTTGATACCCACCACCTCGCCGTTGCGCAGGTTGGAAGTGAGCCACTTGGCAATGGAGGGAGTGTCGGGGAGGCCGTCCTTCATGAGGCGTATTTCGGTGCCTGCGAGTTGCGAGGCTGCTTGGAGGAAATAGCGGGAGTCGGTCCAGAGCAGGGCTGCGTCGAGAGTCACGACGAGGTCGCCGGCCGAGCCGGTAAAACCGCTGAGCATGCGTCGGGCTTGCCAGTGGGGCGAGAGATACTCGCTCATGTGGGGGTCGGCCTGAGGCACAATGACTGCCGAGATGCCGGCTTGTTTCATGAGGTTGCGCAGAGCGGCGAGACGTCCGTTTACAGTGTTTGTCATATTGTGAGTGTTAGTTTTTATCGGTAAGAGTTCAGAGGCGGGAGAAAGGCGTCGACGAGATGGTCTATTTTATAATTGTCGATGTATCCGGTAATTGCAACCACATCAAATCGCACATCATACTTCACATCGTGGGTCACGATGTAGGAGTGGGCGGCGCGCGACAGGTGCTTTATCTTGGCGGGCGTCATGGCCAGCAGGGGGTCGTCGTCGAAGCCGGAACGGGTTTTGACTTCGACAAACGCAAGGCAGTTGTCCTTGAAGGCAATGATGTCGATTTCGTTGTTGCCACTGCCCCAGTTGCGGTCGATGACGGTATATCCGTCGGAGCGAAGATATTCGCAGGCGAGCTCCTCGCCCCACTTGCCGGTGTCGTTGTGCCTGGCCATTATCGTGCGAGTGAAAGGTTGAGTGACACGCCATAGGATGTATTGGCCGTGGGATAGCTCGAGGTGGTAACCACGGGGGAGTTGACCTGATGGTCGAAGTAGGCCGAGAGGGTCACACGGCGCGACAGTATATAGTTGGCGTTGAAGCTTATGCCTACCGTGTTGGCTCCCGACGTGGGCTGGGTATAGGCGCCCTCGATGCGTCGTATGAGCGACTGGTTGTGGTTGAGAGCCACCTCGGCATTGAGGGTGAGGTCGTTGGAAATACCCTGCTGCGAGCCCTTCATCTTGAGCACCGTGTTGAAGCCCACAATCTTGTAGCCTGCACCGAGCTTGATGCCTCGCGTGGTGGCTTCGACCACCTGGCCGGCGGCCGAGTTGAGGGTGAGAGTGCGCTGGTTGCGATACTCGGCGTTGAATTGCAGTTCGTTTTTGAGTGTAGCCTGCACACCGATGAGGGGGGCAAACCGCTCGGTGAGGGTGACGGAAGATATGTTGAACGGCGACGACGGAATGGGTCGGCCCGACACCTCGTTGAGTATAAAGCCATGGTTGCCTCCGTCGGCGCTGAGCCAGTTGAGGTAAGAGGTATACGAACCCACATTGTAGGTGCACTGGTAGGCGTGGTTGAGGGTAAACGAGCGGAATATTTCGCGCATGTTGCCTATGTTGATGAGGCCGTCGAAATTGACGCGCCAGTTGGGGAGGACTGCGCTGAACGACGGGAACGGCGACAGCCACTGCGAGCCTGCGTTCTGGCCGGTATATGCCGCCACGAATGCCGGAATGAGCACATCGCTGGAGGTTTCGGCCACGGTGCCCACGGAGGGGTCGAAGAGCTGTCCGGCCAGGGAGTTGTCGTGCATAAAGCCTCCGGTGGGATAGTGCAGATGGGCATACTCGCTTTCTATGCGGTTGCGTATTATAGGAATATTGGCCAGGAAGGCGCTGAAGGCACTGTTGGCGTAGCCGTTGGATGCCTTGGACGATGACATCGACGTGCCGATGGCGCAGGCGGTCATGGTGTAGGTGCCGCTGTAGGTGGTGGGCATACCGGAGTACATGAACTGTGTCTGCGACGAGCGGTTGTCGGTGCGGTTCATGGTGAGCTGTATTTTGAGGCCCTTGATGATCTCAAGGTTGCCCTCGAGATTGAGTTCCTTGGCGTGTGATATAATGGCAGGCGATGTCTGGCCGTTGTCGGTGATAAGCCAGCCGCGCTCGAGGGCTTTTTCGACAAAGCTTTCCGACTCGAAGCCAAATGCAAATCCCAGGCCGGGAGTCATGGGCCCATAGGCTGTGCTTTGGCCGAATACGCTTCCGATATTGGGGGCAAAGAGGGGCAGGTTGGTGTTGCGGGTGTCGCGATAACGCACCGATACGTTGCGGGGCGACATGGCAAAGCGGGTCACGTAAGCGGCAATTTCTGTAAACACGCTTTTGTGCTCTTCGTTGTCCTCGGTGATAATAAATTTGAGCATATCGTTGCCCTTGGTGAGCACCTTGATTGTATTGTCGTCGACTATGGCCGTCTTTACTTCAAAATTCTTGTCGCTGCGGTCGAGAGCTGTGACCTTAACTTTCTTCACGCGCAGATTGTGCTTGATGATGAGGTCGGTGGAGTCGTTGGTGAGTCGGTATTGCTTTGTAAACTTCTTGGGACGCTTGGGCGTGGCGGGCTTGTTGGTTTGGTTGGCCGGGCGCTTTGCGGCCGAGAATCGCTTGTTTATCTCCTTGAGGTAAGGAACTTTGTTGTATAAAGACTCAAAGTTGATGCGGCCGTCGGCGTTGAAGGCTGCCTGATTGGCAATGCTGTTGCCGGTCTTGAAGCCGTCGATTACGGCGCCGCGGTCCCAGCGGTATGTGGCATTGTAGCCGGTGTTGGCGCTGAGGAAGTCGATGACCGGTATGCGCGAGAAAGGTGCCCGGTACTGGGCCGAGAAGCTTTGGTTGTAATTCCAGGGTGTGCCGAGCGAGCGTATCGACTGCCACACGGTGTCGCGCCACTCGCGGTATCGGTCGGGGAAAAGACGCTTGTTGACGGCGCCCATGGTCTCTTCGATGCGTGCGGCGGTATTGGAATTGAATGTGAAGTTGAGGCTCTTGGTAAGGTTCCAGGTTATGGAGAACTGGCGGTCCCAAAGGAAGTTTTTGGCCACGGAGACGGGCAGCTGGAACATGACGTCGGTCTCCGAGCGTGTCTGTTGCTCGTAGTAGTGACGGTTCATGTTGGACATGAACGAGAGGCTGTTGGGAAGATACTGCAGCTCCCACTCGCGCACAAACTTCACATTCTTGTTTTTTGATTTGATAAACGAGAACGGCTTGAACGGCTTTATGACCGGCGAGTAGTTGTAGGCCAGAGAGCCGCGATAGTCGGCGGTATTTTCGTACTCGGTGGTGGGGTTGACCATCTGCTGCTTGGCAAATGAGAAGTTGGCGGTGATGTTGGCGGGGTCCCAGGGCATGGGGTTCTTGCTGCGCACATCAAATTTGAGGCCTGAGAGAGAGAAGTTTTGAATCGAAGTGCGGTCGACGGCATAGGCACTCACGGAGTCGCGCTGCTGGCTGGTTTCGCACATGGCGAGGGCTTCCTTCATCTGCACGTCCTGGTCGAGGGGGTTGTACTTGGGCATAACCGTCTCGCGGCTCATGGAGTAATAAATTGGGGCCTTGAGCTTGACTGACGAGGGGAGGAAGCGTCCAAGGTCGGCCTGAACGGCCATGTTGTACTGTGAGAGGTCGTCCATGCGGCGCTCGTTGAGGCTTTGGTCCACACCGCCAAAGCCTGCGGTCTCGATGTGGGCGCCGGCATTGACGGTAGCGATGTCGGAGAGGTTGAGGGTGGCATTGGCCTTGGCGGCCCAGCCTCCGCTCTCGTTGAAGTCGGTGACTTTGAGTTCGTTTACCCACACTATGCCGTCCTTGGTATTGGCGCTGCGGTTGCGCACGCCTATGAGCAGCACGCGCACGTCGCTGAGCGAGGGGTTGCCGAGCACCGACATGGTGTTGCGCTCGTTGTCGGGGTCGCGCATGGTGTAGACGGTACCGAATCCCACGCCGGCCTGCTCGCTGCGCTTGGCGGCGTTGCGGGCGAGTTTGAGCTGCACGAGACTCTGGAGATTGAAGTCGAGGAAGTTGCTCATGGGCCACACCTGGGCACGGTCGGTGGGATTGTCATTATAGTGAGCGTGGGGTGTGAGCGTGAGGGGCACTTCGTATTCGTAGTAGTTGTTTTTTACGTCGGAACCCAATCGCAGGAACACGCTGAGGTCGCCGGAGCGCAGGTCGGAAATGTCGTCGATGAGGCTCTCGGCGTGCACCCACATCTGCATGCGGCTGTAGTTGCGCAGGTCCTGCTGGGTGTTGCGGTACACGGCACGGGCGTCGCCTGCCTTGAGGTCCATGACCTTGAGCGACATCGACTGCTCGTTGAGCTGCACAATCTGGCTCTGGCCAGAGTCGGCTATACGGGTCACACCGGGAGGAAGGACGTAGTTGACGGGCTGGCGACCGGCATTTTCTTCGATGTTCACTACCGAAATGTCGAGCTGGCCGTCGGCAGGCACTTCGCCGCGGGTGTTGAGGTTGAACTTATAGGGACGCCACTCACCGCGCACAAGTTCGAGCGTGGCAAAGCGCAGGTGGGTGGTCTTTTTGAAGCCGGTGAGGAACATGCGGGCAAAGCGTATTGTGGAGAAGTCCTTGATGGAGCCCACTATGCGCTCGTAGTCGTTGAGGGGTATCTTGAACTGATACCACTCGACGGTTATGTCGGAGTCGTTGCGGGTGTGCTGCACGCTCACCTGCTTGTCGGTGATGTAGTTTTTGCCCACGACGAGGTCTTCGGGGCGTATGGAAATACGATACTGGAAGTAACGTTCGTATTCGTTGAGGGTATTGTCCTGGTTGATGTCTTCCACATCGGGTGTGGCGCGGGATGTCTGATACAGAGGGTCGGGAGCGTCTTCGGGCGAGAGCGAGTTGCCCTCCACGCCGTTGTAACGCTTGTATCGGTCGAGGATGCCCACGCGCTGTTCGTCGTAGTCGTAGCCGCGGTAGAAGTGATAGTTGTCGCCGGCGGGGTCGTTGAGTGACGAGAACTTGTCGGTCTCCATGCGCTGCAGGGTTTCGGGGCTGAGGCGCGAGCGCAGCTTGTCGAGATAGGACGAATAGGAGGGGAATCGGTACTCGTCGTCATTGGGTAGGCCGTCGAGACCCACGTCCTGTGCCTTGCGGGCACCGGCGGAGTTGTCGAACGAGTAAGTGAGCGAGTTTTGCGAGGTGACGCGTCCCCACACTGTTTCTTTGAGATACTGGTCGTTGCCGTCGACGGGGATGCCGTTTTCGTAGCTCTTGAGGCCGTCCTTGAGGATGTCTTCGGATATTTCGCCAAAATTCAGGTACAGGTCGCCGCCCTCGTAGTTGGGGTTGTTGGGGTCGAGGAAGGGATTGAGGAGCCAGAACTGCACGTATTCTATGTTGGATTGCTCGAAGTTGGTATTCTCCATCTTGCGCATGATGCCGCCCCAGCGTCGTTCGGGCGCGAGGAGATTGCCGTCGGCCGACACACCGTCGGCATCGAGGTTGTAGGGGCCTCGCTCGTTGGGGTAGAACGAGAGGTTGAGGGTCTGTATTGTGTTTGACTCGCCGTATTTGAGGTCGCGACCGGGGAAAATTTCGGCCGAGGTCACTTCGCGCACATAGGGGTTGGAGAGCTGGTTGAGGTCGCTTTTTATGTAGCTGGGCGCGAGCGAGGAGTTGCGTGAGGTAAACATACGGTCGATGTAGTACCAGTTGAGCAGAGCGCGATTCTTGCCGTAGGCCACATTGTTGCTGAGGCCGGCCTCAGGGAAAAGAGCGTCGGGCGAGGGGTCGTAGGGAGTGGAAGCGAGGCTCCAGGCGTAGGGCGAGCGGAGGTCGATGCCTGTCTGGGTGGCTTCGAAGTCGTCGACATAGCTTGAGCCGCGGTTGGAGCCGCTCTTCTGTGCGCCGGGAATAAGCTTGGCCATTTCGGCCTTGAGGGTGAGGTGCGACGGCTGCAGGGCGCTCACGGTGGGGAGTTTGTTGAGTAGGTTGGTGAGCCAGAAAAACTCTTTGTTGTAGTTGAGGTTAAGGCCCATGATACTGTTACTCACAAGCTCGTCACCTATATTGACCTTCTCGGTGAGAGCACGCTCGGAGAAGTGCATGAGCGTGCCGCCAAAGGTGAGGTCCTTGCTGTACTTGTACTGCATGTCGAGGCCCAGGAGGGTCTTGCGCTGCATGGAGAAGAGCGACTGGTTTTCGAGCGTCACGGAGATGCTCTGGCCCGAGTCGATGATGGACTGGTTGGTGATGGTGACGATGCCCATGGCATAGTCGACGGTGTAGTCGGAATTCTCGGTGAGGCGCATACCGCCGGCTGTGACAATCACAGAGCCGCGTGGCACATTCATGGCGTTGAGGCGTATCTGCGAGCCCGAGGAGGCCTGGTATTCGCCCGTGAGGATGAATTTGTTTTTGTCGGCAAACTGTCGCGCCACGGTGAGGGTGGAGTCGTAAAGTTCCTGATACACATATTGCTGCGCAATGGCATCGTTGCCTATCTTGGCGCGGAGATGCGAGCCGAACGGCTCGGCCACGGGAAATATCACCTTGCCCTGCGACGAGAGTATAGTGTAGCCTTCGATGTAGTCGAAGAAGCCGTCGGGATTGCTCTCCTGATTGGAATCGATGCGGTCGAGGTTCATGACCTGGAGGAGCGACTGATTGTTGATGCCGGGCACGGGGAGGTAGTTGATCTGCGTGCCGGTGGTGTCGCTGAGAAACTTGATGTTGAGCTTGAAGTTGCTTTTCTGTATCTGGAATCCGCCGAGGGCGTAGACGTTTTTCATCATGAGTCGCCACATGGGCTGTGAGGTGGACGCAGTGGTCGACTTGAGCATCTTGACGTAAAGCGACTGGTCGGTGGTGGTGATGTCGGACGAAAATTCGCCCACCTGATACACCTGGCCGTTGTAGGTGTATTCATAGGCCACGGCGAGCACTTCGTCGGCGTTGAGGGCCGATTTGATTGATATATAGCCGAGTGTGGAGTTGAGCACATACTCCGAAGGCGACAGCAGGCGGGCACTTTCCACCTTTTCGAAGGCAGTGCCGCCCACGATTCCTTCGGGCTGAAGGGGCTCGAGGGCCTGGGTGACGGTGTTGATGTTGCGTGCGCCGGGATAGTCGGCTTTGAGCACGGCGAGAAGGTTGTTGGAGCCGTTGGCGGTGTTGCGCACGGAGGGATTGGGCACCCAGTAGGAGCTGGAGAGGTGTGAGCTCTCGCCGAGGTCCTGCCAAGCAACGAGGTTGCGCGACTGCTCAAACTTGCCGCTCTTGTTGGTAACCCAAACTTCTATACGTGTGATGTTTACGCCCGAACTCACCAGTGGCAGTCGGGCGGCAAAGCGGTCGTAGTTGTCGCGGAAAAACTGGCCCAGGAAGTAGTGGCGGTTTTGGTCGTACTGGTCGGCGTTGATGCTGAACTTTGTGGTCTGCACACCGCCCTTGGAGCTAACCGACTTGGACTCGGAGTTTTGCTGCGACACGAGGCCGGTGACGGTGAGTTTGCCAAACTGCAGCTTGGATTTGATACCGAAGAGGGCCGTAGAGCCTCGTATGAGCGATGAACCGGTGGTCATGGACACATTGCCGGCTTCGATGTTTTTGACAATGTCGTCCTCCTCGCCGTCGTAGGCCAGTTTGAGGTTCTGGGCGTCGAAGGCAAAGGTCGCATCGGTGTTGTAGTTCATGTTGAAATTCAGGCGGTTGCCTACGCTTGCGGCTACGGTTGCCTGAATTTTCTGGTCGAAGTCAAAGTAGGTTTTGCGGCGCGAGTTTATCGACAGGGAGGGGTTGTCGGTAAAGTTGCTTTTCACGCCCGTGTTGATTTGCACTGAGCCCTGTGTCTGAAGTTTTACGCCGCCGGGGCCAAAAATCTTTTCGAGCGGACCGAGAGCAAAGTTCATGTCGAGCACGTTGAAGGGCTGTCGCTCGGCGTCGGATACCACGGCTTCGAGGTTGCGCTTCTGAAAATAGTCCTGCATGGAGCGACGCATCTGCCAGTCGTTGTACTGGCTGGCGGTGAGGATAAAAGGAGGGGCTATATCAATGTCGCCCAGGCGGGTGCGCACTACATAGCAACCGGTGGCGGGGTCAAACTGTGCCTCGGTCTTGATGTTTTCGGGGCTGCGGAGGTCGGCGGCATAGTCGGCGGCCATGAGGTCTTCGTAAGTGCGGGGCACGGTCTGCTGCACCGGAAAGGGCATCATGATGGAGTCGGCGGCATCGACCAGCGGCTCGGCGGGAAGTGTGGCCGGAGGAGGCGGAGTGATGGCAGGATTGTAGTATTGAGCCGAGGCGCGACGCTGAGGCAGGGCAATGAGCAAGCATACCGCAGCCACGAGGGTCGCGATACGCAACATTCTTATTAACAGCTTGCTATGGTGTGCAACAATGCTTGGTTTGCTCATTTAACAATAGCCATCGCCTTTTTGACCGCAGCCTCGATGGTGAGGGAGGGATTTTCGTCGAAAAGCTGATTGAGAGCCTTTTGCGACGCCTGGCGTTGGAAGCCGAGGATGACGAGGGCTTCGAGGGCCTCGTCGTAGGCGGGGGCCTTGGCCTGCGATGTCTTTTCTAATAACGTTAAGGGGTCGGCTTTTATTTTATCCTTGAGGTCTACAATTATGCGTTCGGCGGTCTTTGCGCCTATACCTTTAACACTTTTTAAGCGTTTGGCGTCACCGCTTGCAATTACAGCGCTGAGGTCGGAAGCCGGGATGGCCGAGAGAATGAGCCTTGCCGAGCCTGCACCCACGCCCGATACGCCTATGAGCAGACGGAAGAGCTCGCGCTCGGCCTCGTCGGCAAATCCGTAGAGCACCCAGGCATCGTCGCGTATTGATTCGTGCACGAGGAGGGTGGCCGACTGCTTATGTTCAAGCTTGGTAAATGTTGGTATGGTGATGTGGAGCAGATACCCCACCCCGCCGGCTGTTTCGATAACCACGGCGGCGGGATTGAGCGATGCTATGGAGCCTTTTATGAATTCAAACATGGTGAGAGAGAGCAGGGGTTACTGTCCGGCGTGGTATTCAATGAGTCCGGGCATGGAATTGGGCACAATTTTTTCGATGGCCACGCCAAAGTCGGCGGCGGCCTCCTCGAGCACGGGGCGGAACGACATGGCCGTCGAGCCCACAAAGCACAGAGGCTGGTTCTTGTAGTCGTAGGCCACGATATTGCGATCGAAGAAGGCTATAAAGCTCTTGTATACAAGCGCGTGCACATAGGGATGGGCGATGTGCTCGGCCAGAAAGGGCGCAAATCGGGCCAGCGCTCGCGAGGGGAGGCGATTGGTATATACCTCGTCCATGAGCATGTTTTGGTTGACGTTGAATGTCTCGAGGAATGTGTGTCGCAAATCTTCGGGAGCAATACCCTTGAGCACGTCGGCAATGAATCGCTTGCCCAGATATGCACCCGAGCCTTCGTCGCCGAGGATGAAGCCCAGCGACGGCACGTTGCGCACTATTTCATTGCCGTCGTAACAGCAGGAGTTGGAACCGGTGCCCAATATACAGGCCAGGCCAGGCTCGCGCACCAGCAGGCCACGAGCAGCTCCGAGCAAGTCGCTCTCCACGGTGACAGGAGTGCGAAACTGCGCCACGAGCGACGATTCCATGAGCTTCTTCTTTTCCATATTGGCACAGCCGGCTCCGTAGAAGTAGACATGCTCCCAGCGCCGACGGAAAAACTCCTCGGGGAGTTCGAGCCTGATACTGTGCGAGAGTTCACGGCGTGTCTGAAAATACGGATTCATACCCGTGGTGAATACGTGCTCAACAACTTCGTTGCCGTCGACGATGGCCCACTCGGTGCGTGTACTGCTACTGTCTGCTATTACCTTCATAGAAAAAAATTTGTTTTCACAAATTTACAAATTAATTTCAATTTATAAAAATAAACTTTTAACATATCTTGCTTGTCTTAATAATAAAACGATGCAATGAGCAAGCAGGATTTTAAGAAGTTGTTTCGCGAGGCGTTCCATGTCGATGGTCGCTGGGCCGATTGGTTTCTCGACAAGGTGTACCGCGACGAGGAGGCCCTATTTGTGCGCACCCCCGACAACAAGGCTGTATCGACAATGCTTGTGAGCCCCTACCCCTTTGCCTTTCACGGGTCGGAACTTGAATCGGTTTACATATCTTGTGTGGCCACAGCCCGCAACGAGCGCGGCAAGGGCTATATGCACCAGCTCATGGATGAGGCTCTGCTTAAGGCCTACGACCAAGGGGCCGCACTGGCCATGCTTATCCCGGCATCGCGGCATCTGTACTTCGTGTACGACAAGTTTGAATTTGCCACCGTGTTCTATTGCAACGAGTTGCGCTACACGTCGCTTCATGTATTCCGTCCCGAGCATGTGTATGTGTCGGCCGAGCCCGACTACGAAATGTTTAGCCGTCTCGAGGCTCTGCGTCCTGTGGGAGTGCGTCACAGCGCCGAGCGATATGCCCAGGCCGTGACCGATGTGCAACTGGGCGGAGGAGCAGTTGTGGCCGTAAAGGGCGAGAATGCCGAGGGTATGGCTTTTGTTGCCATCGGCTCCGAGGCCCGCGTGCTCGACATCCTTGCCGACAACGACGATGCCACCGAAGCGGTGCTTGCCGAGGTGCGCCGCATTGCAGGCAATAGGCCCATAATAATAAACGGAGTGCCGGCCGAAGTGGCGTCAGACGAGACTCGCCGTGGGGCCGCTCTGCGCGCTCGCGGCATGGCGCGAGTGGTCAACGTGCAACTCATGCTTCAAGCTCTTGCCAAGGCATATCACGATATAGACCAGGTAATTAAAGTCTCCGACCCGGTTATAGCGCAAAACAACGACATCTTCACCGTGCATCGAGGCCAGTGCACTCGCACACCCGACACAAAGCGGCGTCCAACCATCGATGTAAGCGTCGACGTGCTCACACGCCTCCTATTCTCGGCCCCGTCGATTGGCGACATCTTCGGCCTCAAAACTCACAGGCCGTTTATCTCGCTGATGCTGGATTGAACACAATTTGGAGTGTAGCAAAAGATTTTGAAACAAGCATATAACACATATCTTTTCTGAAATTATGATTTTTTATTTTCACAAATTTGTGAAAATAAAAAACTTTGTATACTTTTGCAAAGTAATTGAATAACAATGATCATAACTTTCGGCCAAAAATATCTTAAAGAGTTGTTTGAAAATGGGAAATGCTTAGATAAGAAGCATCGTTTTCAGCCTCAGATAATTAAAACATACCAACGACGTATAGAACAATTGAGTGCGGCTCCGTCACCAGAAGCTTTATACCAATTTAATTCTCTGCAATTTGAGGCGCTTAAAGGAAATAAGGCCGGTTTATTTTCCATTCGCGTTAATAATCAATACCGCATAGAGTTTACGCTGGATACTGATTCTGATCATCCTATTCTTTCTATTTGTAATATTGTCGAACTTTCAAACCATTACGATTAAAATGATCACGATTCCCGGAATTGAACCAGAAATGATTGCCAACAATTTAACTCCTTGCGACCCTACGCATCCCGGCGAAATTTTACGCGAAGAAATAGAATTTCGCGGTATAACCCAAACGCAGTTGGCTCAAGAAATCGGCGTAAGCGTATCTTTAATCAACGAATTAATCAACGGCAAGCGTGACGTCTCCATTGAGTATGCGCTACTCCTTGAAGCTGCTTTGGGAATTGATTCTGATTATTGGATTAATCTACAAGCCAATTACTCCAAAGCCAAGGCCAAGAATGACAGCCGTTTTATGGATCGTTTGTCTAAAATCCGCAGAATAGCGGCTGTTCTATAGGATGGCCTTAGAGTGCTGCTTTACACCCATTATGTAATAATAATTAGTCTACTACTACACTTTGCATTACAGTGGCATTAAACGGTGTGCCAACATTGAACTTCGGGTTGCTGCCCTTCATGAACCCGCTTAAAAGTCCCACGGGGAAGAATAGCAGTGAGATAATTATAACACCTGCCACCTTACTTCCACCTTTTTTGCACGTTCCTAAGCGAAGTGATACTGTTTTATTATCAATGGTTTTTGTGGTGGCATTTGTAACGCACACACGGCCGGCCTTGCCCCATGCGCCATTGGAATCTAAGGTGTAGTCAATAATAGCCGGTGTACCTGCCGCAATCAATACTTTGGTGCCGTCGGCCGAATATACATCTGACTGTACTACGGCATTGATTATACCATTGTCTATGCCGGCATCGGCCTTAAATTTTGTGCTTACACTGAGTACTATCTGAGTACCCATCTCTAAAAGTTTGCTACGTTCATTTACATATAGTAAACTTATATACATTCACCTTCCCGATAATTTAGAAAAATGTGTATACATTTTTTAGCCTGTGAGGGCGAGTGCAGGTGTTTACAGCGGAGTGAGGTGCATGAATTTGTAGAATTCTGAGAATGTTTCCTGCTTGAGGAGGTGGGCAAGGACCTGCGAGTCGCTCCAGTATTCTGGGCCCATGTTGCCGGCGCGGACGTTGACGGAGAGTGTGAATGTGTCGTTGCCGAGGGTATTGCGCATGTAGGGGATGAGGCGGTCGAATTCGGCAGCAAAGAGGTTGGATGTAACTGTGCTGTCGACTGTTACGGTCCAACTTGCGCCTGAGTCGGTTGTCACGGGAATAAACTTGGCCATGGCGTTGCTCACGGCGGGCTCGTCGCGGTGCTCTTGGGCATACTGTGTCCATGCCCGAGCCACTTGCTCGGCTGTGTAGGGCTCGGTGCGTGTCTGCATGACTGGAGCGTCGGATGCTTTGGCGGCGTGTATGGATATGCCGCCGAGGCGCATGGCTCCTGATGCGGTGCGAGGTGGGGGTGCAGTGGTTGTCGTTGCAACTGGGCGCTGTGGCTGTGCCACGGCAGCCGGACGCGGCTGCGCCTGGGGCTGTGGAGCGGCCGGCTGGGCGGGGGAAACGACGGCCGCGGGCGTGGCCTGCGTGGCGGCTGTCGACTGGATGGGTTGGAGTGTTGGCCCTCCTCCCTGACCACTTTTAGATGGGGGAGGGCTTAGAAGTTGGGCGATTTTGATGAGGCTTATCTCAACGAGGAGGTGCTTGTTGCTCGACTGGCGATAGTTGAGGTCGGTGTCGTTGCATATACTCATAGCCGCGTAGATAAAGTCGGGCTTGAGGGCCGAGGCCTGGGCCACGAGGCTGTCGCGCACGTCGGCGGGGGCGTCGATGAGCGGAGCCGTCGAGGGCGATGATGCGAGCATGAGGTCGCGCAGGTGATTGCCAAGGCCGTTTATGAAGAACTGACCTTCAAAACCTTTGCGACGTATTTCGTTGAATATTGCGATTGCCGTGGGTATGTCGCCGCGCACGCATGCATCGAGCACCTTGGTGTAATAGGCTGTGTCGAGCACGTTGAGCGAGGCGATGGTTGCTTCGTAGGTTATGTTGCCACGGCACGAAGCGGCCACCTGGTCGAAGATGGATAGGGCGTCGCGCATGGCGCCGTCGGCCTGGCGTGCTATGACGTTGAGAGCCTCGGGTGCGGCGGTGATACCTTCGTTGGCGGCCACACGGCCCAGGTGAGCCATCATGTCGGCGATGGTGATGCGGTTGAAGTCGTATATCTGGCATCGCGACAGGATGGTGGGTATAATCTTGTGTTTCTCGGTGGTGGCGAGGATAAAGATTACGTAGGAGGGCGGCTCTTCGAGGGTTTTGAGAAATGCGTTGAATGCCGCGGTCGACAGCATGTGCACTTCGTCGATGATGAATACACGATAACGGCCGCGTGTCGGTGGTATCTGTACTTGCTCAATGAGGCTTTTCATGTCGTCGATGCCGTTGTGCGATGCGGCGTCGAGCTCTACGATGTTGAGGGAGTTGCCTTCGTTGAATGCGCGGCAGGAGTCGCACTCGTTGCAGGCGTCGCCCTGGGGAGTGCGGTTCTGGCAGTTGATTGTTTTGGCAAAGATACGGGCGCACGATGTCTTACCCACACCTCGCGAGCCGCAGAACAGATAGGCGTGGGCCAGGCGGTCGGTGGCTATGGCGTTTTTGAGGGTGGAGGTAAGGGCAGCCTGGCCCACCACCGTGTCGAAGGTGGAGGGCCTGTACTTGCGTGCCGATACTATGTATTTGTCCAAATTATTTTGCGATTAATAAGTTGAAATTCTTCTTGCCTTTTTGCACAAGGATGTACTTGCCGTTGAGCAGCATGTCGGTCGAAGCGGGGGCATATGCGTCGGCAATCTTTTCTTTGTTGATCTGCACGCCGCCGCCCTGCACCATTTTGCGCATTTCGCCCTTTGAGGCAAATATGGGGGCGCGGTCGGAGCAGAGGTCGGCAAGGGAGATGCCTTCCTTGATTTCGTCGAGCGACACTTCAAATGTGGGTACGCCTTCGAGCACCTGGAGCAGTGTTGTTTCGTCGAGACGACGCAGGGCTTCGGCGGCGTTGTTGCTGAAGAGTATCTGCGATGCTTCGACGGCGGCTTCGTAATCGGCGGCGCTGTGCACCATGGTGGTGATTTCCTTGGCGAGACGCTTCTGGAGGGGGCGCTGGCCGGGGTCGGCGGCCTGGGCGGCTACGAGGGCGTCGACTTCTTCCTTGGTAAGCTCGGTGAAGATTTTAATGTACTTGGCTGCGTCGTCGTCGGTTACGTTGAGCCAGAACTGGTAGAACTTATAGGGCGAGGTATAGCGGGGGTCGAGCCACACGTTGCCGCTCTCGGTCTTGCCAAACTTGCCGCCGTCGGCCTTGGTGATGAGGGGACAGGTAAGAGCAAACGCCTCGCCACCCACTGTGCGGCGTATGAGCTCGGTGCCGGTGGTGATGTTGCCCCACTGGTCGGAGCCGCCGAGTTGCAGGCGACAGTTCTTTTCTTTGTAGAGGTGCAGGTAGTCGTAGCCCTGGCAGAGCTGGTAGCTGAACTCTGTGAACGACATACCTTGCTGCGACTCGCCGCTGAGGCGCTTTTTCACGGAGTCCTTGGCCATCATGTAGTTGACGGTGATGTGCTTGCCCACGTCGCGGATAAAGTCGAGAAACGAGAAGTTTTTCATCCAGTCGTAGTTGTTGACGAGCTCGGCGGCATTGGGGGCGTCGGAGTCAAAGTCAAGGAATTTGGCGAGCTGGCGCTTAATAGCTTCCTGATTGTGGCGGAGGGTTTCTTCGTCGAGGAGCTTGCGTTCCTGGCTCTTCATCGAGGGGTCGCCGATCATGCCGGTTGCACCGCCTATGAGAGCGATGGGCTTGTGGCCCGAGCGCTGGAAGTGCTTGAGCATCATTACGCCCACGAGGTGGCCAATATGTAGGGAGTCGGCGGTGGGGTCGATACCCAGGTAGGCCGAGGTAAGTTCTTTGTTGAGTTGTTCTTCGGTGCCCGGCATCATTTGGTGCACCATGCCGCGCCATGTTAGTTCTTCTACGAAATTCATTATATGGATGCGTTTTATTGATTATACTATTTCTGTAAATGCCAGTGGGAGGAGACTCTTGACCGATGGTAGCACGTAGATGTCGCTTGCCCCGACGAGTATCACTTCGACGTCGGTACCGGCGAGGGTTTCGTACTCAAGGAGTGCCTGACGGCAGGCGCCGCAGGGTGCCACGGGGGCGGGTATTTCGTTGCCGTCGACACCGCGGGCGGCGATGGCTATGGCCTGAAATTTGGCTCCGGGATACTGTGCTCCGGCATAGAAGCAGGCCGATCGCTCGGCGCATATACCTGATGGATAGGCCGCATTTTCCTGATTGGCACCGCACACCGTGACACCGTTGTCGAGGCGTATGGCGGCGCCTACACAGAAGTGCGAATAGGGTGCATAGCTGTGGTGGGTATATTCACGTGCGCGGTCCACAAGCTCGCGGCGAGCGTCATCGAGCTCGTCATAGGCATAGACGCTTACAGGGACATTTATATTTATATTTTTCATATCGTTGACTGTGTCGGGGGAGATTTTAATGCAAAATTACTCTTTATATATTGAAAAATGAAATTAATAGCCTTAAAATTTTATTATTTGCGGAAATTGAGTTACTTTTGCAACTTGAAAACACGGCCAATCACGGCACATTTCCCCGAAAATAACAAAAAACCAAGACATAATGGAAAACAAGCAACCCACCGGTGCCCCTCAGCAGGGTGCAGCGGAATCGCAGGACATTCTCAGCAAAGCAAAGAAAAACAGCAAGACCATTGCCGGCATAGGCATTGCAGCCGCAGTGGTATTAGTAGGTATTTTCGCATGGTTCTTCATTGCCAAGAGCGGCAGCGCCAAGGCCGATGAAGCCGCCGGTCGCGCCGACGTGGCCTCCAACGACTCTACCGCCCTCGTGCTCTATAAGGAAGCTGCCGAAATGGGCTACAAGAGCGGCAACCGCGCCAAGGCCGAAGTGGCTATCCGCCTCTACAAGCAGGGCAAGTACCAGGAAGCTCTCGACTACCTGAAGGATACCGACCTCGACGACAATATCGCCGCCGCCGGTGTGTACAGCCTCGAAGGCGACTGCTATGTGAACCTCAAGGACAACGAAAAGGCTCTCAAGGCTTTTGACAAGGCTATCTCCAAGGCCGACAAGAACCCCTCAATCGTGCCCATCATCCTCATCAAGAAGGCCAATGTGTATCGCGCCGAGAAAAACTACAAGGAAGAAGCCGAAGCATACAAGGCAATTCTCGACGACTATCCCCAGTTTACACAGACCACACAGACCGACGTCAAGAAGCTCTACGAGCGCGCAAAGGCATCGGCTGAATAATGAACGATTTGAATACATTGGCAACTCGCCCCGTGGGGCGATTGCTGTGGGAGTATAGCCTGCCCGCCGTGATAGGCATGCTGGTGATGGCTCTCTATAATGTAGTCGACAGAATATTTATAGGATTAGTAGTGGGCGCCGAGGCAATAGCCGGCATGGCGCTCACTTTTCCTATTATGAATATTACGACTGCTCTGGGCGTACTGGTGGGTGTCGGTGCGTCGACCCGCATATCCATTGCCATGGGTCGCACCGACAAGCGTGCCGCGGAGTTGCAACTGGGCAATGCCGCCACCCTCACCATCATCAACGGCTCATTATATATAATAGCCTTTGCTATCTTCATGGACCCCATGCTGCGCCTCTTCGGTGCAGGCGACACCACGTTGCCCTACGCCCGCAACTACATGATGTGGGTGCTCCCGGGGCTGCTACTCACCAACATTGCGTTTAGTTTCAACAATGTAATGCGCTCCACGGGCTATCCCGGCCGAGCCATGGTGACCATGATAATCGGCGCCGCCACCAATGTGGTGCTCGACGCGGTGCTCGTGCTGTGGCTCGACATGGGCATGGTGGGAGCTGCCATAGCCACCGATGTAGCAATGGCAGTGTCGGCTATTTTTGTAATGTCGCACTTCTTCCGCCGCAACGTCAATCTCGCCTTCCGTCGGGGCACTTTCAAGCTGCACATACCCACCGTGCTGGCCATGGTGTCGATAGGTGCGGCTCCGTGCATAGTCAATGTGGCCTCGTGCATGGTCAATGCTCTTATCAACCGCTCGCTGGCCGCCCACGGTGGCGACCTTGCCATCGGTGCTGCAGGTATATTCGTCACCGTCACCTCTCTGGCCGTGACAGTCGTGCTGGGTATCTGCATGGGTCTGCAACCTATATTGGGCTACAACTACGGTGCCGGACATCTGCACCGACTGCGCCGGGCATTCTGGCTTGCAGTAGGTGTATCGACCGCAATATGCACTGTGGCAAGCATAGTGTGCCTCTCGGCCCCGGCCATAGTGGCAAGGGCGTTTACGTCCGACACCACCCTTATCGAGCACACCGTGGTGTGCCTGCGCCATGCGCTGTGGGCTTTCTTTGTGGTTGGATTTCAGATAGTTTCAACCACATTTTTCCAGAGCATAGGCGCACCGGCCCGTGCCATGGTGCTGAGCCTTGCCCGACAGGTGATATTTCTCATTCCGCTCATGCTCATACTCTCGGGCATGATGGGTGTGGAGGGCGTGTGGCTGTCGTTCCCGGTATCTGACCTTTTTGCCACCGCAGTCACATTCATACTCGTAATACCCGAATTTAAACGCCTCGAAAAGCGATGCTTAAGCCCCTCAAATATTGGATAGAGGCCATGCGTCTGCGCACACTGCCAGTGTCGGTTGCAGGTGTGCTGACAGCTATGGCCGTAGCGGTACTGAATGGTACATATAGCGCCGTCCCGGCTTTTATTTGCCTGGTATTTGCCATTTTATGTCAGATTGCGTCCAACTTTGCCAACGAATACTTTGACTATGCCGAGGGGCGCGACCGGCCCGGCCGCGAAGGGCCGCGACGCGGTGTGACCGAGGGCGAAATAAGTCCCCGCGCCATGAAGCGCGCCACTTATATCACCCTGCTGCTTGCCTGCTGTGTAGGCCTGAGCCTGGTGGCCTGGGGCGGCTGGTGGCTGGTGGCTGTGGGTGCGCTTATTGCCGTGGGCGTATTTGCCTACAGCGCAGGCCCCTACCCTCTGTCGACTCACGGTTGGGGCGAAGTGGGTGTAATATTTTTCTTTGGAATTATCCCTGTCAATTTCACGTATTATGTGCAATGCCTCGAGTGGAGTGCCGATGTGGTGCTTGCATCGCTTGCCGTTGGATTGATGGGAGCCAATGTGTTGATTGTTAATAATTACCGCGACAGAAAAGATGATATAGCCGTAGCCAAAAACACTCTGTGCGTGCGCTTTGGGCGCCGTGCCATGCTGTGGCTCTACGGAGTGGATTGCCTTGCAGCCACTCTCTGCCTGCTGCCGCTATGGCTCAAAGCCGGTTGGGCCTCAGTTGCCATAGCGATATTCTATTTAACTGCTTCGGCTCTGATAATAAGAGCCATGAATCGTAGGAGCGGAGCTTCGCTCACACCCCTGCTGGGTATGACTGCCGTACTGATGTTTGTAGTATCGGCCTCGCTGTTGGTTTATGCCTGCTTGTAGGCATCTTCGTCATAAACATGTGCCTCTGCGAGAGCATACCATGTAAGAGCTTTCTTGATGTGCTTGAACATAATAATCAGTTTTTAAGTGTGAGTACGACTATAAAACATCTTGAATCGCTGAAAAGTTCAAAAAATATGCTTTACAACATATTTTTGTAACATATTTTTTATACTGGATATAAAAATCGGACGAGTCGGACACGTCGGACTCGTCCGATTCTTGTATCTTGCCAAGCGCAAAAAACAGCCGTTGTTGCAAATCGCCATCAACATCTGACTATCAACACTTTACACTTGTTACACACCACTTATATACACATATTTACACGTTATCAACATAGTTATCAACATAGTTATTAACATAGTTATTAACACTCCAAAACAACCAATATTTTTTCCAAAATACCTATTTTACATTTTTCTCGAAAAAAGTTCAAAAAAGATTTGGAGGTATCAGAATTTCTTCATAACTTTGCACTCGCAAAACGGCAGTAACGCCTAATGCCTCAACAAGGTGTGGTAGTTCAGCTGGTTAGAATACCTGCCTGTCACGCAGGGGGTCGCGGGTTCGAGTCCCGTCCATACCGCCAGAGGAGAGAGGAGAATGAGAAGATTTCAAATTCGTTTGAGTTTTCTCATTCTTTTTTTTGTTGCCTATGGTTTTGTTTGTATCTTTGCAGAAAATCATTGCCGCTACATGAATCTATCCGAAATCACATATCCAGTAATCACTATAGGCCGCAGTTTTGGTGCGGGAGGTCGCGAAGTGGGTCAGGCGCTTGCCACAGCCCTGGGCTACGACTATTACGACAAGCAGTTGCTTGAAGACGCCGCCCGGCAGGCCGGCCTCAACACCGAAATATTTCACAAAAACGACGAGCGCGCTCCAGGCTTTCTGTCGGGACTCATGCCGATGAGCATGGGCTACAGCGCCCACGCATGGTACACAGGTCCGAGTGCAGCCACGGGCGAGGGGGTGTATCAGGCGCAGTGCGAGTTTATGCGTGCGGTGGCCGCCAAGGGGCCTTGCGTGATTGTGGGTCGCACGGCCGACTATGTACTGCGCGACATTCCCGGACTGGTAAGTGTATTTCTCCACGCTCCCGAAGACGCCTGCATTGAGCGCATAATGCGTCGCGCCCAACCGGGTACAACACCCGAACAAGCCCGCACCACTCTGCGTCGCATCAACAAGTGCCGCTCGGAATTTTACAATTTCTACACCGACCGCACATGGGGAGATGCCTCGTCATACGACATCTGCATTGATTCGTCAAAACTCTCCACCGACAAGATAGTGCAGCTGATACGTCTTGCCATAGGTATATAAACACACAATATTTAGGTACAATCATTTCAATTTCTATTTATGAAGAAACTCTACACACACTCTCTGTTGCTCGGCACCGCACTTGTCTGCTCGCTCGGTGCACAGGCCTTTGACACAGCCGGCAACGGCACCGCCTACTCTCTGGCCACGCTCGCTGCTATCGAAAACTCCGGTCTCACAAAGACCGCCGACAACGAATACCTCCTCAGCGAGGACATCACCGTAAAGGCTGCCGACAGCTTTACGCTCGAGGGCGGCGTTACACTCAAGATGGCCGGCACCACCACCCTGCGCATCGAGGGATTTTCGACCATGGGCTCGGCCAACTCCCGCACTCTCATCACCCGCAACGCCGACACCGACACTCCCAAGGGTATATATGTGCTCTACGACGGCGACAGCACAGTGGTGTACCGGAACCTCGACTTTGAATATGCCTCACTCCGCAGCTTCGGCGCCACCGGCTTCAACATATCCAACAGTACGTTCAAAAACTCCAACGGCAAGCTCTCGTCGGCCGGCGCTCTGACACTGGGCCAGGCAGGTGCCGTGTTCAATATCACAGGCTGCACGTTCGAAAACAACCTCGTGCCCGCCATCGGCTCGGGTGTCAACCTCTTCTGCAAGATTACTATCGACAACTGCGTGTTTATCGACAACAATCAGGAAAACACCAACAAGCCCCAAATCAACATCACTTCCGGCGGCAACCTCCCCGTGGTAATCAAAAACTGCACCATAACCGGCACCGGACGCGACAAGGTGGGCGGCATTGGTGTGAGCAACTTAGCCTCGGGCCCCGGCACCAACTATGTGCTCATCGACAGCTGCACTATCACCAAAAACCGCTACGGCATCACCTCCATCGGTCCTACCAACTGCGAAGTGCGCAACTGCTTCATCAAAGAAAACAAGTATGAATCCAACCCCAACGCAGGCGGCAGCGGCATATCGATGTACCAAGTAACCAACAGCATCATCTCCGGCTGTCATATTGAAGACAACCTCTGGGGCGTGACTGTAATCAACTGCAAGTGCAACCTGGGCCAGGTGGACAATCCCGCCTCGCCCGGCGGCAACGTGTTTGTAAACAACGGCAACAACGGCACCGCCTACGACCTCTACAACAACTCGACCAACACCGTATATGCCCAGCTCAACACCTGGAGCGTGCCCGAACAAACTGCCGCCCAAATCGAAACCGTCATCTTCCACAAGAACGACAATCCCTCGCTCGGCCAAGTGATATTCATGCCCGCAGCAGGCGGCTCGGCAGGCGTGACCGACGCTTCTGCGGCTCGCCTCACCTTCTCCAACGGTATTGTTACAGGCACTGAGGGCGCTGCAATCGAGGTGTACAACCTCTCGGGGCAGTGCGTAACCCGCGCCACAGGTTCGGCCAATCTTTCCACACTCGCTCCCGGCCTCTACATAGTGCGCCAGGGCTCCGAAGCCATTAAAGTGGCTATCTGATTACGTTTAGCAAAATCCAATACAAAAACAAGTGCGCCAAGTCAGGGGGAATAAGACACTCTGACTTGGCGCACTTTTTTTTACAAAATTCATGCAATATTTCAGCATAGGCAGTATCTAATAGTCGATGAACATAGAATCTCTTGTAATACAGTGTCGTAAGGGAGATAGAGAGGCCATGGGGCAGCTCTATCTTCACTTTATGCGCCCCATGCAGGAGGTGGTGTCGCATTATGTACACGATGCCGATGCCGTGGCCGACATAGTGCACGACGGCTTTATTGTGGCCTTCATGTCGATTGATTCGCTCAAGGACTGCGACAAGCTGAAAAGCTGGCTCACTACCATAATGCGCAATCTCGCGCTGAAATATCTGCAAAGCGACTGGGCCAAGAGCCGTGAGCTCAGCGACGATGACACCGCCCACGATGTCGCAGTAACGGAGTATACCGAAGACGTGACTGTGGAAGACATACTGCGCATAATTGACACTCTGCCCGAGGGCTACGGCAATGTATTCCGACTGGCTGTGCTCGACGGCCTATCGCACAAGGACATAGGCCGGTTGCTGGGAATTGCCCACACGTCGTCGGCCTCACAGCTGTATCACGCCAAGGCCATGCTGCGCCGCCTCATCACAAATCGCCGCGTGCAGATAGGCGTGCTTGCCATGGTGGCTTGCATTCCGGCCCTGTGGAGGGTGATGCACAAGGGCGCTGAGGACACTGTAACACAGCCCGACGTGGCCCAACTGCCCACAGTGGCCGAGATTGCTTCAGACTCTATCGCAACTCCATCCATGCACCGTGCGGTCAATGTCCATAAGGGTTTAACGGCCTCTGCCCCGACATCGTCTGAATCTATACCCGACGCCCAACCGACAATCGCGCCGACTGCAGAGAGCGACTCTGTTGTCGCATCTACAACGGCAGAATGGATTGCCGAGCAGACAGACGACTGCCATGACCCCGACTTTGAACAAATCATCCCTGCCAAGGCCGCAGGACGAGGCTGGCAGATGTCAATGTCGTGTTCGGACGGCTCCAGGAATTTCGGGTCGGTAGGTTACAACGGGGGGGGAGACAACCTCTCCGGTGCCAACAATGACACCAACGGTGTCGACGGCTTGACCACGAGCGAAACACGCCATTACAGACCCATGTCGGTGGGCATCGACCTCAGCAAGCCTATCACGTCACGAATGAGCCTCGTCACAGGCGTAAGACTCACCTATCTGAGGTCGGATTTCAACTTATCCAACACAACCTTCCTATGCCAGTCCATACAGCGCATATACTATCTTGGCATACCGCTCAAGTTGAATTTCACACTGATTAATTACAGCAATATGTCGCTCTACGGCCAGGGCGGAGTATGTCTTGATATGCCGTTCGATGCCAGGCAGTCGTCGACAGTACAGTTTGCACGCGAACACACAGTACAGCGTTACACAGCTCCCGTCAACGCCCCCGTGCAGTGGTCGGCCGAAGGCGGCATAGGCCTGCAATACAGCCTTACTCCGCAGTGGAGCATCTACACCGAGCCGTCAATAAGATATTTCCTCAACTCAAGCGGAGAAGTAAAGACCGTTCGCACCGACACACCGTTTGAATTTACCCTCCCCGTTGGTCTAAGATATAAATTTTAGCAGTTATCATGCATTATTTGCGGTCTTGGGCTATC
>QLIP01068880.1_pt1 | contig 29357 bp, 27 predicted proteins | sample 1769771 | NCBI WGS metagenome assembly QLIP01 (sample SAMN09428762, study PRJNA476227) | Gut metagenome, whole genome shotgun sequencing project. | isolation source: cecum | host: Rhizomys sinensis | place: China: Jinsha town of Minqing, Fujian Province | collected 2013-09-23 | reverse complement strand
GGGATGGAATATTACGTAAATTGGATGAAAGTTATAGATTAAAGTCTTTAAGGTCTTTAAGGTCCTTAAAGTCCTTAGGGAGCTTAGGGACTTTAGGGACCTTAAAGACTTTTTTTGTATGGGCTTTTATGGATTATTTTTTTGCCGATTAGTTTTTGTTGGCGATGGCGGTGCTGAGACGCGTTAGCGCTTCTTCGAGGATGGCTCGGGGTGTGCCGATGTTGAGGCGCATGTAGCCGGGAGCGCCGAAGGTGGTGCCTGTGTTGAGGGCCAGTCGGGCATCTTCGACAAAGAGGCGTGCCAGGGCTTCAGGGTCGAGACCGAGCTCGCGGCAGTCGAGCCAGACCAGGAAGCTGGCGTCGGGGCGAATGACTTTGATTGCGGGTATGTGTTCGCGGCAGTAGCTATTCACAAAGTCCACATTGTCAGAGATATATTGTAACATTTCGGCCAGCCATGTTTCGCCCTCTTCGTAGGCGGCAACGACTGCGGCTTGCTGTCCGAGTGCCGGGGCGTTGAATTCGCCGGCCTCCATGCCGCCGTAGAAACGTTCGCGCAGTTCGGGGTTGGAGACGATGGAGTATGATGTGGCCAGGCCGGGCATGTTGAATGCTTTTGAGGGTGAACCGAAGGTGATGGTGATGTCGGCCGCCTGGGGCGAGACGCTGGCAAAGGGTGTGTGGGCCGGTCGACCGGGGAGCACCATGTCGCAGTGTATTTCGTCGGATATGACGGTGATGCCGCGGCGATGGCATATCTCGGCCAGTCGCTCAAGGGTGGCGCGACTCCATACTTTGCCGGCGGGGTTGTGAGGGTTTGAGAGGATAAGGAGGCGGGCGTCGGTGTCGAGCTGATCGAGTGCATCGAGATCCATTTCGATGGTGCCGTCGGGGAGGGTGATGAGAGGGTTGTAGACGATGCGTCGGCCAAGGTGTTCGGGGACGAGTCGGAAGGGATGGTAGACGGGCGACTGTATGATGACGGCATCGCCCGGCTGGGTTAGAATGTTGACTGCATAGCCGATGCCCTTTACGATGCCGGGGATGAAGGTGAGCCATTCAGGTTGTATGGGCCAGTTGTGGCGACGGCCGAGCCAATTGACGATGGCGGGACGCCAGCGCGGATTTTCGAAGGTATAGCCCCATGCATCGTGAGCGAAGTCGTGGAGCACGGCTTTGCGAATGAAATCGGGCGTGGCGAAATCCATGTCTGCAACCCAAAGGGGGATGAGGTTATCGGCACCGAAGAAATCTTGAAGTTTATCGTGTTTGACAGAGCGTGTGTTGCGTCGGTCTATGATTTTGTCGAACATATCGTTATAGATTCAGTATTTAAAGGAAGTTTAAATGAAAGGCTTGGACTAAATGTTAGCCCAAGCCCTTCGTTTTATATAAGTAGCTCATAGAAATTAATCGACATTTTGATTAATTTTTGTGAGCTACTTATTTTTAGAATGAGTCTTTACGGCGAATTTTGATTGGGATGACGCCTTCGGCGGGGATTTCGTCGACGACGAGTGCGAGGTATCCACCGCCACCGGCACCGAGCATCTTCCAGGCCAGTGCACGTTCTTTCCAAACGTCGATGTATTCCTGTACGCCGGGTTGCATCATGGCGGGGAACATGGCTATTTGAGCGTTGAAGGAGTCGAGGAATGCAGCGGCGAAACGCTCGAGGTCGCACGCCATGATGGCATCCCAACAACGGTCGGCGGCTGCAGTGAGGTTTGCTACCTTTTCGGGTGTGATATCCTTGCCTTCAACTACCGAACATCCGGGACGACGCGGGAACATGGGCACGAGGCAGATATGGTTTTCGAGCCATGAGAGAATGCGCTCGTCGTGGCACGATTCAATCTTGGACGGCCAGTAATGACCTTTATAATAATGGCGGTTAAGCCCCGACATGCAGATGCCGATGGCATCTTGAGCGCCCGAGATGTGACCTTTGTCAAGTTCCGGATCATTTTCGAAACAGAACAGCAGGCGTGCCATCATCTCCTCGTTGTAGTTGGGCAATTCGTATGGCCAGATGGTTTTGGCTGCATTGCGAGTTGAGGTCGACATTCCGCCGCGTTCCATGAATTCAATCGTAGGTTCGATCGAGATTGTGAGGGCCCATCCGGCACCGAGTTGCGAAACGTAGGGCTGGTCGATCCAAGTGCCGGCGATATCAACGCGGTACGGGAGGTGGCATTTTACGCTGCCGCGCAACGAGGTTGTGCTACGCGCTTCGAGTCCGGCATCGGGTTCGCGCTCCAATACTACGTATTTGATGCCGAGCTTTTCGCAGAGTTCGCGCTTTGTGCTACTGCTTCCGTCGGAATTGACAACGAAAATATCGGGTTGTACGATTTTGAGCGTTTCAAGAAAGTCCATCATTCCTGAACCGCGGTTAATGTAGGCATCCTTGACGTAGCGGATGGCCTTAACCATATATAATCGTTCCTTTTCGGAGTATACGGTTTTGCGATTTTTTAGTCCTTCGATGGTGCTGTCGGAACCGATTCCGACGTATAGATCGCCATATTTGGCGGCCTCTTTGAAGAATGCTACGTGCCCAGAGTGGAGCATGTCGTAACATCCTGAAACAAATACTTTTGCCATATGCAAAAAACTATGATGTTAGTAAAGTTAGTTCAAAAACAATAGTAAAGAAGTATTAAGTAACTTCATTATTCAGGGAGGGCAAAGATTTGGGTCATACGCTTCCACTTAGCGGCCGAACTGTCGCCCGGGAGGCACTGCTGGAATCGACCCACAAACTCCTCCCATTCCGCTTGGCGGGGGAGGGTGGCAAGAGTTGCCATGGCGCTATCGAAATCGATTGCGTCGGGCAATTCGACGAGCATGACGAGCGTATTATCGAGCAGGAAAATATCCATACGTTCCACGCCCACCTGACGGATACCGGCTACAATCTCGGGCCAGATTTCATCGTGAATCCGGCGATACTCGGCAATCGCCTCCGGCGAGGGCACGAGCTTAAGTGTCTGTATAATTCGTTGCATAATCGATGCTTTTGCACAAAGTTACGAAAAATAACTGAAATTCCCATCACCGAAAGCGCAAATTCCGGGATGTTAATGGCGACGGAAGATGTTGCGCAAGAATGCATCCCATTCGCGCACGCCCAACAGGGCTGGGGTGATGATAGGGATGAAGCGCTGTTTTTGGCGCGGAAGGAAGGCGCGCAACGCCCCGGCATGACAGCGAATTTCCAACTCCGTGCCGAGTTCGGTTGGCTCGCCGTCGACGTGGGCTACGCCTTCGCGAAAGCGTCGGATGCGCAACGCGCTGGTGCGGAATGTTTTAAAGCGACCGCGATTGCCTATGGTGCCGGCCATGATTACTACGCCACTCCATGCATTCTCGATGGGTCGGCCGTCACTGATTACCGTGACGTCGAGCAAGCCATCCTGTATTGAAGCCGCAGGGGCAATAAAGGCATTGTTGCCATATTGCGAAGCGTTGCAGACGGTAACCATCAAAGCCTTGTCGATCAACGTATGGTTGTCGAACGAAATCTCATAACAATCGGAATTATAATGCATAAACTCCTCGATAGCGGAATCGATGTATGACTGGATGCCACGTTTCGGTTTCTCGGCAAAGCGACGGCTCACGGCGGCGTCGAAACCGACTCCGAATGTGCAGAAAAACGGTCGATCGTTGACAGTGCCATAATCGCACTTCTCAATATTATCTTGCAGAAAAACATCGAGCGCTTTCTCTGCATCGATAGGAATACCCATGTGGCGAGCCAGTCCATTACCCGAACCGGCTGGAATGATGGCGAGTGCAGTATGAGAACCGACGAGACCTGTAGCAACTTCATTGACTGTGCCATCGCCGCCGCACGCCAGGACGGCATATGCGCCATGGTTGGCGGCATCGCGAGCAATACGGGTAGCATCGCCCGGTCCCTGAGTGAATACGGTAGTGGCCTCGAATCCTGCATTCAGGAGACGTTGCATAACGGCGGCCTCCAGTCCCTTCTTCGAAAAGGTACCGGAATTCGGATTCACCACCAGCTTCACCCGCCTCGGCTCCGTCGTATCTATATCAACACAACTCATCATACCGTAAAAACACTCCAAAAAAGAAAATATCATCTACAAACGTAAATAATCTCTATAATAACGCATCCGCCCCCATCGTATTATGACTCCAGTGCAATTTTTATGCAAAGACCTCTATCCGAATAACACTTACAAACATTGTATGACGAGCTGAGGGATGGTAATTTTTGAATATTGGTTCAAATTATTTCAATATAAAAAATAGGTGTAAAAATTTGTAATTAGCTGTAAATTGCGAAGATTAATTTGGTAAAGTCAACGGAAATGATTAAATTTGCAATCGGAAAAAGTGGCTTCGTTTGGAAGTCATGTATAAAAAAAGTACCCTGAATTGGGGATGAACTTTTCGGAAGTTTGGATATTGGTCGCCTTTAACTCATTGATTGTAAGTTGGTTGATAATATTCAGACCAATAATTTTATTTTCTAAACTTGTAGATTACATTGTTCTGATGGTCCGGAATCGGGTGTTTTTGAGACCCACAGAGAGCCATATGATATGAAGATATCAATAGTAACGGCTGTATATAATAGTGAGCTGACGCTACGCGACACGATGCAGAGTGTTCTCGAACAGTCGTTTGGGAACTGGGAGCATGTTGTGGTAGACGGTGGCTCAACCGATAATACGCTTAACATAATCCGCGAGATGGAGCCTCTGTATGGAGGTCGACTTCGTTGGGTGAGCGAGCAAGACCGCGGACTGTACGACGCGATGAACAAAGGGATCGCGTTATCGTCGGGCGATGTTGTCGGCATCCTAAACTCCGACGACTTCTACACATCGACCGACGTGTTGGAGCGTGTGGTGCTGGAGCTCTCGGAATCGAACATTGATGCCGTCTATGGCGACATTCACTATGTTGATAACAAAGATCTATATCAAAGTGTTCGCTACTATTCATCGCGACGATTCGGAAGGAGATGGATGTTGATGGGATTTCAGCCGGCGCATCCGTCGTTTTACTGTCGCCGAGAGGTATATGATCGGTTGGGAGCATTTGATGTGACGTTTCCCGTGGCTGCCGACTTTGAATGTATGTTTCGGATGATATATGTGAACCGGATCCAGATGCGCTATATGCCGATGGACTTTGTGACGATGCGTCGTGGCGGACTGACTACGAGCGGCATGCAGAGTCATCTGCGCATCATGCGCGACCACCAGCGCGTCTACGCCAAGCACGGCCACTGGCTCGGCTGCTTCGGCGACTTCCTCCGCTACCCCCTCAAACTCCTCCTGGACTGCTAACCAATGGGCAGGTAAAAAAATCCAAAAACGCCGTATCAATAAACTCTCCGTCGGCTTCATCTGCAAACGTAATCTCATCATTTTCATTCATGAGGCATTCGATAAAAAGTACTAATCAATAAATTTTAATAGACAATAAATGTAGTTATAAACAAATGAGTGTCAGTGACTTTAATTCTAAATTAGGGGGAGTAAAGCGTAATTCCAACATAGAACTCTTGCGCATAATTGCTATGTTTATGGTATTGATGTTGCATGTCAATGTGTTTTCGATTGGACTCCCTAATCATGAAGATTTTAACGCAAATCCGCTATCATCAATAACTCGCATTTTTTTTCAAAGTTTCGCAGAGATAGCTGTTGATCTATTTGTTTTAATTTCAGGATGGTTTGGCATCAAATATACGACTCGAGGTTTACTAAGGTTTCTTTATCAGTCATTTTTTATAGTTGTTTGTATGACAATTGTTGGTTATATTTTCACAGCTCCAATTGTAATGACTGATATCGTCAAACAATGTTTGTTTTTTTCAAAACTGTGGTTTATCGTAGCTTATGGAGGTCTCTATATAATTGCTCCTATTCTAAATAGCTTTATTGAGAACTCAACAGAAAAGAAATTTCGTTTAACTTTAATAGCATTCTTTTTATATCAATGTTATTTTAGTACAATATGTCCCGCAGGTGATACTCAATTTGCCACCGGAACGTCAATTGTTAGTTTTATGGGATTGTATTTGTTGGCCAAATATATACGATTATACGGACAATTTGTTAAATGTGCTTTAATGATTTGGGGCGTTACGATAGTATTGATGATGGGTATATTCTTGATTGAGATATTAGGATTTAATGTTCCGATGCTCTTAGATTTTGTGTATAATAATAATTCCCCTGTCATCATTATTTCTGCATTGTCTCTGTTAACGTGGGTAGCAAGTTTGAAACCAAGATTTAACAATATTATAAATTTTGTAGCTGCTTCTGCATTCTCGGTATACCTACTTCATATGGGAACGGCATGGACCATGAGTATGTATAAAAAGATATCAATTCATTTATTCAATAACTTTTCAGGTCTTGAATATTTGTTATTGATAACAGCATTTATGGTAGGTATATATATATTAGCCCTACTTTTAGATCAATTTCGTAAACTTACTTGGGACGGAATTGTATTTTTATTAAACAAAATATAAAACGGCTGAATGGAAAGGATTGAATCGAAACAGCGAGATAAGACGCTAGATGCGATAAAACTATTTGCAATCTTCTTAGTTCTTTGGGGGCATGCAATTCAGTATTTTCTTTCTTCTAAATATTACGATGAGCCCGTATATCGTTTTATTTATTCTTTTCATATGCCGTTGTTTATGATGCTGGTTGGCTATTTTTCAACTAATTTGATTAAGCTAAGTTTACAACAAGTTATAAGAAAAAAATTTCAACAGCTGTTGTTACCGGCTATTTCGTTTAGTGTGTTATATTTGGGGGTAAAATGGGTATTAAAAGACATTGATTCTTCAGGTGTTTTTAATGGTTTTATTTGGGGATTTTGGTTTTTGAAAAGTGCTTTTTTATGTTGTGTACTTTATTATACCATTAATCGAATGTTGGATAAGTTGCGTATATCTCAGTGGTTTAGTTATCTCATTTCTGTATTAATTGTAATAATGGGATTGCGTTTATTGTCGATGTTATTTCCAAACTTACCTCAGTATGAAGTCATGCGCATGTATCCATGTTATATGGTTGGTATTGCCTTATTTTCTTATCTCTCCAAAATTAGAGCTAACTATATATATATATATATAGTTACGATAATAAGTGCGATTGTTTTTGGAATCTCATACATATGGTGGGATGCCAATGTGTGGACGGCAATGGGAGGCTTGCATGCTGCGATATATCGTGTAATTATAGGAGTATCAGGTAGCTTAGTTTGCATAATGTTATTTTGTATCATGGATCAATATATCCCGCAGAGCAGAATTGGTCGTATTTTGAGCTCAGTAGGTCAAAGTACATTGGGAATATACTTACTTCAAGTAATTATTATAGAGGACATTTTAAAGAGATTTATAAAATGTGACGGTGTTAACTTTTATTTATTTAATTTTGTGATAGCTCCCTTGATATCGTTGTTAGTGTTATTGGTATGCGTATCAATAATCAAAATAATAAAACGTTCTAGATGGGCGTGTTTTTTGTTTTTAGGTAAACCTTTTCGTAAACCTTTCAAAGATTGATCATTGCTTTTTGAATAAGTAATATATATAACCAGATGCATAGCAGTAATTTAAGTCCAAAATTGGGCATAAAACGTAATTCCAACATTGAACTCTTGCGCATCATTGCGATGTTTATGGTATTGGCGCTTCATGTGAATTTTATGACTATAGGAGAGCCAACCACAGAAGAAACAATTAACAGTCCAGTTTCGACATTCTTGAGAGTATTTTTCCAAATGTCGTGTAATATTGCTGTAAATCTTTTTGTTCTGATTTCAGGATGGTTTGGTATCAAGTTTAGTTATAAAGGAATGATCAAGTTTACATTTCAATGTGTGTTTATTTTAACATTTATGTATATTTTGGGGTTATGTGTTGGCAACGCTGTGCTAGCACCTAAATACATTTTGGAATGTTTTTTCTTGGAAGATAATGCTTGGTTTGTTAAGGCATATTTATTTTTATTTGCATTGAGCCCAGTATTAAATGCATATTGCGCGAACACAGATCCTTCTCAACAGAAATCAGTTTTGATAACATTTTTTGTATTGCAGACAGTTTTTGGTTGTTTCACGATGTCGGCCACATTTATTAAAGCTGGTTTTTCAACGCTATCATTTATTGGGCTATATTTATTGGCACGCTATGTTTCCTTATATGGAAAAAGTTATTTAAAATATGGTAAATATCTTTGGATGTTGTCTACTATTGGGCAAGTGGTATGGTTTTATTTGCCATTACGATTTGGAATAATGCGTCTGTCATATATGAGTATATTATATACCGCCCCATTATGTATTACTGGAGCATTGGGACTGTTGATGTGATTTAGTAGTTTCAAAGTAAGAGATAATACTGTAATAAATTTCTTAGCAGCATCTTGTTTTGCTGTGTTTTTATGTCATATATGTAATTCGTGGACAGGAAATTGTTTTATGTCGATCGCAAAAAGCATATATGATTCTTATAATGGCATATCGTATTTGAGTGTCATCTTTATATATATATTTTAGGAGTTTTTGTTGTAGCCGTTCTGATTGATCAAGTTAGAAAGTTATGTTGGAGATTGCTGGAGAAAAGAGTTAATATAGTAGGCAAAAGTGCTATAGAATATAATAGTGAAAAATAATAAAAATTGATGAAGATGATTAAGGACAGAATTAAATACTTTAGTCAAATGTTGACAGAAAGAAGGGCAAGAATAAGTGCAAAGAAAAGCTTAATTAGAACTAATGAATTGAGCGGCATTATTCAAGAGCAAAACCATAAGAAAATGGTGTATTGTGTTGATGGAAGTCCCTTCAATCCAGGGTTGTGTGATAAACTACGTGGAATTCTATCAACGTATTACATGTCTAAAAAATTAGGATTTGAATTTAAAATAGCATGGTGTTATCCATTTGATTTGGAAAATTATTTGGTGCCGCACCATTATGAATGGAGAATTAATCAGTATGAACTTTTGTCAGATGAAAGGTATGTGTCTACATTTACTTTAGATTTTTGGGGAGGAAAATTCTCGAGAGTAATGGATTATGTCAATTTTAAGGATCATTTGTATAATAAATATTTTACAGAGTATCATACATATAATAATATAATAGTAGGGAAACGCCATTTTGCAAAATTATATGATGAATTATTTCAACCCAGCAATGAGTTGAAGTTTGAATTGGAGCGGCATAAGGAAAACTTAGGCGAGAGATATATTTCAGTATCGTTGCGGTTCATGGAATTGTTAGGAGACTTCAAGGATCAAGAAGGGGTTTCGCAACCACTTTCCGAAGAGAAGCAAAAAGATTTTATGCAACGATGTTACAATAAGTTGTGTAAGTTAATTGATACCATTCCAGTTGATTATAAGGTGTTTGTAGCTACAGATAGTTTCCGTTTCTTAACATTAGCCTCAAAACATCCGAGAGTCTATACAGTACCTGGAGAGATAGTGCATATAAGATATAAGGGCACAGATAATGCTTATATGAAGACATTTGTAGATTTGATGCTTTTGAAAGGTGCGAGAACACAGTATCTAATAAAAATAGATGGTATGTATAATTCTGGTTTTCCTCGGTTTGCTTCGTGGATTGGTCGAGGAGATTTTAGGTTAGTTCAATAAATAGAATATTAACTTCAAATTTATGAATATGTCCTCAAATTCAGTTATAGCCAAAAATACAATATATCTGTATATTAGAGCAATTGTGAGTATGGTTATAGGGTTATATACGTCGCGTGTAGTTATTGATGTATTAGGAGTTGAAGATTATGGCGTCTATGGTGTAGCTGGAGGAGTCGTTGGGATGTTAGGTTTTTTGAATGCTTCAATGGCGGGCGCTACGTCTCGGTATATCACGGTTGCATTAGGAAAAGATTCTCAAGATCAGACAAAAATAGTATTTGCCAATGCCCTCACAATTCATATAATTATTGCATTGGCGGTTCTTTTATTGAGTGAGGCATTAGGAATATGGTTTTTAAATTGCAAATTAAAAATACCAGCCCAAAGTGTATATGCCGCAAATTGGGTGTTTCAATTATCCATTCTCACAACACTTATAAGTATTACGCAAGTGCCATATCAAGCTCTTATTATGAGTCATGAACGGATGAATATTTATGCATATTTTGAGTTAGCAAGTGTAATTTTAAAATTATTAATAGTATTTTTGTTATTGGTTTGTCCTGGCGACAAATTGATCGTATATGCATTGTGCACTACATTGATTACGATAGGAATAGCGCTTTTATATAGATTTTATTGTATAAAACACTTTTCTGAATCAGATACATTTATTAAGTTTAATAAAGAGGTAATGAAACCTATGTTGAGTTTCTCAATGTGGGACTTATATGGAAATGCATGTGTGACTGTAAGAAATCAAGGTACAACATTTATTCTAAATATTTTTTTTGGTGTTGCAATAAATGGTGCTGCATCAATAGCTTCGGTATTGAATGGGGTATTGATAGGTTTGTCGTATAATATTATTACGGCTTTCAGGCCACAAATAATTAAAGCATATGCGCAATCATCATGGGAAAGATTCCAAGAATTGGTAGATATGGGATCTGTGTATTCTGGTTTGATGCTTTCGGTAATGGCAATTCCACTGATATTTGAAACTGAGTATATTTTCGGGTTGTGGTTAGGAGATGTTCCCGATTACGTTGTTGTATTTAGTCGAATTGGATTGATTAGTGCTATAATAGCGCAAATTGCCAGTGTTATAACAATTGGAATACATGCATCTGGAAATATTAAGGCTATAAGTTTTATAACAGGAACAATTTATATAATTAGTTTGCCGGCGATGTACATTATATTGAAATATTCACGTGAACCGCAGTTAGCATATATAATAGCATTGTTTACCAATATCATGGCTTTGGGTTCGAATATGTTTATACTCAAAAATAATGTCAAAGCATTTAGTATTAAGATGTATTTAATGGAGATTGTAAAATTTTTATCAATTTTAATTATTCCATCAATAATAAGCTATTATATTCATGCAAGTTTGAACGATACATTATTGAGAGTGATTTTAATAGTGTTAGAATCAGTTGGAATAAGCGGATTGTTAGCATATTTTCTTTTGCTGAATTGTGCCCAGAGAATGTCATTGTGTTCAAAAATTAAAGCAAGATATGTAAGAATATGATTTCAGTTATAGTTCCAATATACAATGCTGACAAATATGTTGGCCGGTGCGTAAATAGTTTGCGACAACAAACTTATGCTGATATTGAGATTATTCTCGTCAATGACGGGTCAATAGATGATTCTTTAACTATATGTAATGAATTAGCAAAGTCAGATAGAAGAATAAAGGTAGTCACTCAGAGTAACCAAGGTGTATCTGCGGCAAGAAACAATGGTATTGCAAAAGCTAATGGAGAATATATATGTTTTGTAGATTCAGATGATTATGTGACTGAAATTTATATTGAGTCGATGATAAAGATAATGCTAAAAGAGCAAGCAGACCTAGTACTCAGTGGGCGTCGTCAATTGAAATTAGATGGATCTGTTCATATTGCAATGCCATCAAGTTGTAAAATGATTGGCCAAGATATTCGAAATATGTTTAGGGATTCGTCTTTCGATAATACAAGAGGAGGTCCATACTGTAAATTGTTTAAGCGTAGTATAATAAATGCCAATAACATATCTTTCCCTCTAAATATACATTATCTAGAAGATGCGATTTTTGTTCTTGAGTATATTTTGAAGTGTAAGATCGTTTGCGCTTTAAATGAGGCAAATTATATATATGAACTTCATAATGGTTCTCTTGTTTTTACCATACATGGTTATGATATAGAAAAGAATGGAATAAATAAGTTCCGACAATTATATGAAGAGTTTCAGCAGAGGTTTAATCTCTTTAATGGAGATGATTATTGGTTTGAATCAAATCTTAAGTTTTTATTATACAGGCAATGTAAAGCATTGTGCGGTCTAAAGGATAAAAAATTGCGCATGAAGGAGTTGAAAAATTTCGATTGGGATGAATATCGGCGATTAAAGTCTGCAGAAGGATATAAAAGAAGACTGTTAAATTTATTAACATTTTTTTTCTTTGGAAAAAAAATGTTGGTTAATTTGAAATTAATTTGACATGAAGGTAGGGATATTAACGTATCATAGAGCTGTCAATGCAGGGGCAGTGCTTCAAGCCTATGCTTTGCAAGAGACGCTTGTTGAAATGGGTTATGAAGCTTTTGTTGTTGATTATAATTTGCAATGTATTGATAATGCTTACAAGCCATTGCGTAAATTAGATATACGACATCCAAGAGGTTTTCTCTATGAATTGAGCACCTCTTTTGTGCGAAAAAAAAGATTAAATAAATTTCAGGAATTTAATCGCCAAAATCTTAGAGTAACGGAATTGTCAAATTTATCTTATATGGATTTTGCCATTCTTGGAAGTGATCAAATCTGGAATAGTTCGATTTGTGGAGGGAGATTGGATCCAATGTTTTTTAATGCAGATAAAAGGTATTTTGCCAAGCAAGGAATTGCGTACGCTGCAAGCACGATGAGCGTTGAAAAACTAACACCGCAAGATTTGGATGATTTTGTGGAATGGCTGCCTAAATTGAAAGCGATTGGCGTACGAGAATCTAAGCTGGGAAGGTTCATAAAGGATAAGTTTTCAATAGATGTAACAGATGTATTAGACCCAACGTTGATTGCATCAAAAACGATTTTTCAAAAGTTTATTGGAGATAGACCAATTGAAGAGAAGTATTTATTATTTTATGAAGTTTGGCATAATGATTTAGTAGAAAGAAAAGCAAGAGAAATTGCAATTGAGAAGAATTTAAAATTTGTTTCTATTTCTGGCTCTGATATCAGAAAGGCAAAATCGGATGTTATACAAGTGTTTTCGCCTGAAGATTTCGTAAATTATATTTATCATGCAGATTATGTTGTTACAAGTTCTTTTCATGGAACTGCTTTTTCTTTAATTTTCGAAAAATCATTTAACGTAGTATGTGAAGAACCACATCAAGCTGTAAGATTAAAAGAGCTGTTGAAGATAGTCGGATGTGATAATTTATTGACATTTAAGATGGAATCGGTTGATGATACTGCTCCTGATTACAGTAGTGTTAATGAAAAATTGAGTAAATTAAAGAATCAATCACGTCAATTTCTTCTGAATAATATTAGATGAGGATATCAATTATTATACCCGTATATAATGCGGCAAAAACGCTTAAAAAGTGTGTTGAATCATTGTTGTTAGGAACCAATAACAACGTGGAAATTATAATGGTAGATGATGGATCAACAGATGAATCTTATCAAGTTTGTAAGAAATTAGTAGAACATGATTGTCGTTTAAAGTTATTGCATCAGGCAAATAGCGGAGCAGCTGCGGCAAGAAATGCTGGATTAAAGATTGCAACAGGTGATTATATTGGATTTGTAGACAGTGATGATATTGTTGCTCATAATATTATATCGATATTATGTGAAAGATTAAATAATAAAACACCGGATATATTATGGTATAATCTTCGATGTGTAAATGAAAAAAATGAGGAATTGTTTATAACGACATTTCCAAAATGTGGGGAAATTAGTCATTTAGAGTATTTGTCTTGTTTTTATGGGATGAATTTAAGTATAGGGAGTTTGTGGTCTAAATTGTATAGGAGACAATTTTTAAAAAGTCATGGTCTAGAACTAAATCAAGACTTAATATATGGAGAGGATTGGGATTTTAATCTTAGGTGTGCGCTATTAAATCCTAAAGTATTTTTAATACCAGATATACTTTATACGTATGTAAAGTATCAGAGTGTTTCTACAGTTAGTACGCGATATAATGAGCGAGATTTTGTAAATTTTTGTGAAAGTTATCAGCGATTATTTGATATAGCTAAAGAGTATAGATTAGCTATTCCGCAGGATGAACAAGATAGTATATTCATATATAATGTAATAAGTCATTTAATTAAGTTATTTACATCTAATGTATCAGGAGAGCAGAAACAAGCATATTTTGAGAACATCGTGCAAGCACCTGTTTTTAAGAATGTTGTGAGACATGGAGTATGGGATGGTCGGTATATGTCAAAAAGACAGTATATTGTTGGGTTATTATTGAAGAAAAGAATGTATGACTTTGCTAAATACATGTTGAAATTATGAAGAAAAGAATTTTTATAGCGGCACATTATTTGGAATTAGGTGGCGCAGAAATGAGTTTAATAGGGTTACTAGATGCTATAGACTATAATCGTGTAGATGTTTTTCTTTTCTTATATCAAAAAAGAGGAGCACTATTATCGATGGTGCCGGAGGAGGTAACATTGCTTCCCGAAATTCCAGAATATGCACAAATTGAATCTCCAATTAAAGAGAGCATAAAAAAGGGATACATAAGGCAAGCATGGGCACGTATAAAGGCAAAATTAAGATATCAAAAATGGGCAAAAGAAGACAATGCCGGATCGGCAGATGCTTATTGCCAGTATTTAGATGATGAAATAATGCCAACAATGCCAGATTTATATAAATATGGAGAGTTCGATTTGGCTATAAATTTTATTGGATTAAGAAATATGATTCCAATGAAAGTAAAATATAAGAAAGCTATTACATGGATTCACACAGATTTGGGATTTATAAATGTAAATACAAAGTTAGATCTATCTTCTTGGGAAAGATATAATCATATCGTGTCAATATCACCATCTGTTACAGAATCATTTCTTACCAAATTTCCTGAATTAGAAGATAAAATAATAGAGATAGAAAATATTTTACCAGTAAAATATATAAAGGAACGGAGCCGTATGTCTGATGTGGAAGAAGAATTATCTGAGTATGGAGGAGCGATAAGATTGCTATCAATCGGACGATATTGTCTGGCTAAAAATTATGATAATATTCCAGATATTTGCAAGAGGTTAGTGGAGGCTGGATTAGATGTACGTTGGATGATCATTGGATATGGCATTGAGGAGGATTTGATTAAGAAACGAATTCAAGAAGCTGGAATGGAAAATTATGTTTGTTTATTAGGCAAACGAACTAATCCTTATCCGTATATTAAATATTGTGATGTGTATGTTCAACCCTCAAGATATGAAGGAAAATCAGTTACTGTAAGGGAGGCTCAGATATTAGGAAAGCCAGTCATAGTAACGAATTATAATACTGCTCTTTCACAAGTTAAAAATAGAGTGGATGGAGTGATAGTGCCTTTGGATAATAAAAATTGTGCAGAGGCATTAAGCGGAATTCTAAAAGATACACAACTATTGAAAGATCTTGCTGGATATTGTCAGACACACGATTATGGGAATATGCAAGAGGTAAATAAAATTTATGCTTTATTATGATGTCTCGGATTAAAGTGAGTGTGGTGATTCCGATATATAATGTAGAAGAGTATCTGCAATGTTGTTTGGAATCCGTAGTAGCAAACTTTCTCTATTTTAAACCCGGGGAGGTTGAAGCTATATTAGTTAATGACGGCAGCACTGATTGTTCTAGAGACATAGCGAGAAAATTTTGCGATGTGCATAATGAGTTTATCTATATAGAGCAAGCAAATAAGGGGTTATCGGCAGCGCGAAATACAGGCATAAAACGGGCTACTGGAGAATATGTGTTTTTCTTAGATAGCGATGATTTTTTAATTGAAGACGTTTTGTATCAACTTTGTTCGTTTGCCGATGAATCAGGTTGCGGGATTGCTCAGTGTGGCATAACTTATTATTTTGGGGATAGTCGAGATTATGTTGCGCAAGATACAAAATGTTTTGATTCGAATAAGATTTTAGAAAAAGAAAAAGCCATAGAATTACTAATAAAAAATAAAGCTATAAAGAATTTTGCCTGTGGCAAGTTATATCGAAGGGAGTTGATTGAGAATATGCCTTTCCCTATTGGAAAGTATTTTGAAGATTCATATTGGCAATATAGGGTAATATGCAGTGATAAATATACAAAATATGGAATCGTTCCCAACGCAGGTTATCAGTATAGACAGCGTCAAAATAGTATAACTGGTATATTTAGCTGGAGAGCAGTGGATTTATTAGAGGGGAAACAAGAGATGTGCTGTTATATGAAGCAGAATCATCCAGAGCATTTCCGTAGTAGTGTTTATCAATTGTGGATGACGTTACTAATGATAGATTCACAATTAAGGAGAGAAAAACCCCAAAATAGCTATATAGAACGTATTAATAAAGTTAGACATTTGTTTGATGAGATGTCAATTTGTTTAAGAGATGATATTGGATATCGCATTTGGAAGCGGTCATCATTTATATTCTTTCTATATACAAAAGTTTTGTGCTTGAAGGAAAAGATGTATGACAAGTTAAACATAAGTAGAAATGATTAGTTCAGAGTGTTCTAATGTAATAAAGAATTTAAGGCTACCACTTATGATCATGGTAGTTTTTATTCATTCATATTTGGCGGATTTCCCGAATATGACAAGATTGATCTTTGTAGAAACTCTTTTCTCAAAAATTTTACCAATCGTTGCTGTTCCATTGTTTATGTTTATTTCGGGATATTTATTTTTCTCCAAATGTAAACATTTATCATTGGATATTTATGTACAACAGTGCAAGAAGCGTATAAGAACACTTGTAATTCCATATGTAATTTGGAATTCATTTGTCATTTTGTGTTTTGCTGCAATGCATAAGTTTACACCTAGTATAATTAATGCAGATTTCGAGAATATAAGTAATTTTTCTTTTGTCAAGGTGTTAAACTGTTATTGGAGAGGATCAGGTGGCTTTCCTATTGCATATCAGTTTTGGTTTATAAGAGATTTAATATTGATTGTCATTGCGTCACCCATAATTTATTGGGTTGCGAGGAGAAGATATTTCGGATTGATTATTGTTCTGAGTATGTTTGCTCTTGTGAAAAATAGTTATGTTGAAATGGGTAGTTATTTTTTTGCGGGAGCTTATTGTAGCTTAAATAACATAGATTTTACAACCATAAAGCCGACAATGAAAAGATTAATATTGTTCTTATGGGTTGTATTAATTGTCTTTTATATGGGGGAAGATAATGATATTATAAGAAATTTAGTTATAATATCAGGGTCGATAAGTATATTAAATCTCAAAGTTTTGCATCAAAGGGTTGGTCGCAATTCCAAGTGGGTTAAAATGTGGTCACAATTTTCAAATGGAGCCTTTTTCCTATTTTGTTTACATGGCATTGTTGACCTTTTTTCGTGTAAGATAATAACAAAATTCATATGTTCTGATTCGCAATTAGTGTGGATTCTTTTGTATTTTTGTAATGTTGTGTTTGTTATATCTTTTTGTTTATCTTTGTATCTTTTATTGAAAAAGATGTGTCCAAAACTCCTGAACCTTACAACCGGAAATAGATAATACAGTAATATTTAACAACAAGAATATGGATAAATTACCTGCATATACAGCTGTAGTGAGAACTTTAGGTATTGCTGGCGAAAAATACCAAACTTTATTAAATTCACTCAATAAACAATCTCATCCGCCTACAGCAGTACTTGTATATCTAGCTGAAGGTTATCAGAAACCAAAAGAGACGATTGGCACTGAAAAAATCATTATTGTGCCGAAAGGCATGGTGGCTCAGAGAGCTTTAGATTATGATGAAGTTTTAACTGAGTGGATTCTTTTTCTGGATGATGATATGGAGATTGCGTTCGATGGAGTTGAACGGATTTTGAGAGATACAATTGCAAATAATGCTGATGTATGCGCTATTGATGGATTCCCGCACCATCTTCTTCCTCGATTAGTAAAAATGAAAATGGCATTACTATTATCTGCAATTCCAAGAATAGGAAAGCCGCATATGGGTTATACAGTGGGCATAGGTGACGTTGAATATTATAATAATAATCCAACTTCCGATTATGCTTGGAGTACAACTAATTCTGGGAATGCCTTCATTTGCAAAAAAGATGATTTTAAAAAAGTAAATTTTAAAGAAGATATTTGGTTAGATGAAGCCCCATATGCATATCCTGAGGACAAAGTAATGTTTTATAAGATGCATTTGGCAGGATTAAAAATATTAACTCATTATACATCTGGATTTATTCATTTGGATGCGGGAACTGCAGTGCAAGGTTGCAGAGCTTCTAAAATGGCCTTTTCTGCCGCTAGAAATAATTATATTTTTGAACATTTATATTTGCTACCATATTATTCTCGAGCTAAAAGATGTATTTATTACGCTTTACATTTTATCAGGACCTTTTGTAATGCACCGGTGTCTTTAGTAAAAAAGATTAAAGGTCAATCCTTTTCAAAAGAAAGAAAAGATGGAATTAACAGTGCGAAAAGTTTTTTGAGTAAAGATAGATCACGAGAGAAATGATGACATTTTATTTTGACACTAATGAAATTTAAATAATAGAGATTAAATAAATTTATTTAAGTTTGCAAGTTCAACTTGCTGATTTCAGATTGTAAAATTTAGCGAAATGAGCCAATTCATTAGAATGATCGATTATAGCAACATAGACTTCTTCGGCCAGAAGCCCGAAGACTTTTGCTATTGCTGTGACCAGATCCTGAAGGATACCCCATATCTGCTGGGCGACGGAGAGTTATATGGTTTCTTTGGAAACATCACGAAAGAGTACTCCGATTGTTTCGTAGTCGCTGAAACGTTTTGCAACTGAAAGAATATTGTACTGGATGCAGCACAAAGCCGAGGATGCAATTTGCAACGCGAATTGCTTGTACTCTGACAATTACCGAATCCCAGGTTGGTCTTACAGTCTTTGAATACGACTTCGAGAGACCAGCGTCTGGAATATATCTCCCATGCTTTAATAAACTCAAGGTCGGTATCGGTTGTAAGGAGTCCGTTCCATTTGCCGTGTTGAGTTCGACGCACAAGGAAGATCCGTACTGGTACTTCTCCGAATGTAGCATCAAACATCATATAGTTGCATTTGAGTTTGCGGCTATACTTCTGCAACTTGAGTTTCTTACCGAGTTTAACAAGAGCCGGAGTCGTAAGCTGTCCATGCTTGGTTTGATATTTTGTCTTGCCATTTTCGCCAACTTTTATCATGCCAAGCCAATGGCATTTAAAGCGGCGGCGATGGATAAACCGTACAATTTCTTTATTTGTAAACCAACTGTCTGCCAATACATAACTAAATTTTATGCCATGGCTGATAGCTCGCTTTATCATCTCTTTGGAAAGCTCAACCTTGGACATGTCATATTCTTTTTCGCGCACCTCGAATACCTTGCTGTTATGTTTGGTAGTGTGAGGTCGATCGAGTTCCTTGGCACTCATCCCATAAGTCCCTTTTTTGCCTTTTTCTCCGACAATTGAAAAGTCAAGAAGCATCTGGGATACTCCGTCTGTTACCGTCATGCAGAGGCATTTAAATCCAAGCACGGCCTTGTGTGCCAGATGGGAATGAATTCTTCCTATTTTCTCAATTGTGCGACCGGTCTTCTCATGATCAGTATCATCAAGAATCAAACAGATTAAATGAGTTATGATTGATAATAAAAGTAGGGATAAGGTTGCCATAGCATTTGTTCGTAGATTTTTTTTCAAATATGGTAAGAAAACTCTAGGTTTTGGCCGAGGTATATAGGGAAGCGCAGCAGAGGGTAACCGTGGTATTGAGATTCTGGCTTTGAGTAAGTTGCCGGCGTCTGCGATGTGAAATTTGATAAAGCAAGTTGTTCAAGTGGGAAGTCAAGGTTGCAATTGCCGAACTCAAAAGTGGCAACAAGTCTATAAGCAAGATTCTTTTCCGTATAGATCTTAAGCTGATCGCTTAATCTAATTGATCTAATACACCTGATTCCAGATACAAGTTTATGTTTTGTTCTCGCGGCGCAAAACATAAATCATTCAAAATTGAACATATTACTGAATATAATGATACCGAAGAAAATACATTATTGCTGGTTTGGGCGGAATCCGTTACCGGAGAGTGCACAGAAGTGCATTGCTTCGTGGCGTAAGTTTTTGCCAGACTATGAGATTATAGAGTGGAATGAGGATAACTTTGATGTAAATTGCATTCCATATACCCAAGAGGCATACGAGGCGAAGAAGTATGCCTTTGTTAGCGACTATGCCCGGTTTAAGATTCTTTATGAGCATGGTGGTCTCTATTTTGATACCGATGTTGAGGTGATAAAACCGATGGATGATATCATTGCAAGGGGGGCGTTTATGGGTTATGAGATAGAGCCAGTTGAATGTGTTTCTGTAGGGGAGGTTAATCCAGGTCTTGGTTTAGGTGTTTACGCAAACCATAAGGTATATAAAGATATAATTGATTATTATTCAACGATACATTTTGTATTATCAGACGGTGAGTTAAATTTGACTACTGTAGTAAAGCATACAACATCAAGATTAAAAGACTATGGACTCACTCCCCAAATAGGAATACAGTTGATAGGTGATATTTTCATCTATCCTCAAGAGTATTTTAATCCATTGGATGATAATACAGGAAAATTGCGAATCACAAAACACACTCATTCCATTCATTGGTATAGTAAGACATGGTTGAATGTAAATCCTCTTCGACTAAGGTTGTCTCGCATAGCGCATAGATTAATTGGCGTGAATACATTATCTCGTATAAATAAAATTATACTTGATTGGAATGATTAGTGCATCACTATATTCAACGCTTTTTCCGCTCATAGTATTATTTCTTTCTTATGGAGTGTTGAAGTCTTATTCTTCAATGCCTGATTGGCGTATTGAATATCCCATAAAAGAAGTTTCATATAAAGGGTGGATTCTTGCATTTTTGTTTGCTATTTGGATTGGCTATAGACCTGTTAGTGGTTACTATTTTGTGGATATGGCTAATTATAATGAAGGATATCTGGCTAACTTTGGAGTCGCTCATAAATTTGATCTTGATGCTGAAAATTTTCTATTCGACAATCTTATGTTGGGGATGGCTTCCCGGATGTGGGATGCACAAGATTTCTTTTTTGTTATTGCTTTAATTTATTTTGTGGGCACGTTTGTAGCGATGAACAAATTATTTCCACAAGATTCGTATTTAGGATTTATAACTTTTTTAGGGGCGTTTTCCACTTATTCTTATGGAACAAATGGAATTAAAGCAGGCGCAGCAGCTGCTATTTTTCTGTGTGCAATAGCATATAGGCACAAAATCCTTCTTTGTGCTCTATTATTATATGCCTCTATTGGTTTTCATCATTCTATGATAATGCCAATTGCAGCCTTTGTTATTTGTTATTTTTATAAAAATCCGAAAGTATATTTATGGGTATGGATAATATGTGTTGCAATCTCAGCTTTGCATATTACGTATTTTCAGGAATTATTTGCTGGAATGACAGAAGGTAGACAACAATCATATCTTAATTCTGTATACACGAATTGGGGAGGTAAACAGGGGTTTCGCATAGATTTTGTTTTGTATAGTGCAGCTCCCATTGTAATAGGATACTTTATTTTATTTAAACAAAAGAAGAAATCTGAAGATTATACTTTTATATTTAATCTCTATGCTTTAATTAATTCTATTTGGATGTTATGTATGTATGCTTCATTTACAAACAGAATTGCTTATTTGTCTTGGTTGATGTATCCGGTTGTTTTGATTTATCCGTTTTTAAAGATAAGAATTTGTCCTAATCAGTATGATATTTTAATTAAGATTGTTTGGGGTCATTTATTATTTACGCTTTTTATGGTATATATATATTATTAAATTATAAGAATAGTTAAGTTATGAGTATTTTGGGAATTGTGAGAAATAGAATATCTCACTATGTAGATGTTTTCTATAATAAATATTACTTGCCACAAGTATTATTTCGGCGTCGTCAAAGAAGCCGTTTAAAAAAACGAAATTTTACATTACTAACAGGTAATTGTGTTGGTGGTTATATTTATCATCAGCTTGGTCTACAATTTATGAGTCCGACTATTAATATGATGATACTTAACCAGGATTTTTTAAAGATGATATCAAATCTCAAGCATTATATGAGTCTTACGCCTGTGGCTTGTGTGGATGACAGATATCCTGGTGTACCTTGTGCTCAGTTGGATGATATAATATTGCATTTCACGCATTACAATACGTCTGAGGAGGGCATAAGGGCTTGGGAAAAGCGTAAAAAACGAATTGATTGGGATAATCTATATATTATTATTTCGGATATTGATCTTTCGAAGGAAGATATAGAAAGTTTGAGCAAAATTCAATGCAAGAAGATTGTAGCTATGACATCGAAAGATTACGGCTTTAAACATTGTCTTTATTTGCCGGCATATCAAGGTAAAGAAAGAATGGGAGAATTGCTGGGTAAAACTATTTCGGGGAAATGGAGATTCGAACATTATTTTGATTTTGTTGGATGGGTTAATTCAGATGATCCAATTGCTCAGCATTTTTATATAGGCTGATATTGAAATTGTTTATACTTATGTTGAGGCTTAATAAAGAATAATTTTAAACAACTTATTACGTGGTTGTTGAATTGGTATTTTAGTTAAAAAAATATTCATAGGATGCAGAAGTTGGGGTTGTTTTATTCATGGCAGGGCGAACGAGTAGACTCGAGTGAGTTTATTCGAAGGGCATTGGGAGAGTGCGCTGTAGAGTTGTCGGCGGAGTTGTGTGTAATTCTTGAAATTTGCGATGCTGATACGAATAATCGTGGTTCGTATGATATTAATGCTGCGATTAAAGAAGCAATAGCCAATGCTAATATTGTTATTGCAGATTTAACCCCAACATCGCATGGGGCTGATGGACGGATTAATCCGAATGCGAATGCACTTTTTGAATATGCAACAGCTATGGCTATGAAGGGGCATGAGGTGGTGCTTGCTGTGGCCGATGTTGTGAATGAGGATGTTCGACGGTTTCCATTTGATTTTAATCATCATTCGATGGTGACTTGTAATGGAACGCATGATGTGACGTTTAAGGATAAACTAAAACACGCCTTGTGTCGGATTGTCATGGCTTTGCAATATCCGGTGTTGCATGATGCAACGACGGTATTTTTTAGTCAGAGAATAGGACAGGGTTTTCCTGGCGTCCGAGGTTTGAAAGTATATGAGGATCCGAATGAGATTGCGTTGCACTTAGATGCATTTTTTAAGGCTCCCATTGAATTTGGAGAGGCATTGCATGCTGAGGGCGATAGAAATCCCTTGTGGTGGTTTAGGGGTAGTTCTGCAGAAGAAATAGATTCCTATGTTCGACAAAAAGATGGAATCGTTTTGTTGGGATGGGAAGAATTAAAGATTCGGAGAATTGCAGTTTTTGCATGTCACTCTCGTTATTATTCACAGTATTTATATGTCGAGGTCGATGGAATGCCGCCGGTGTTTAAAGATAGAAGTGATTCTAATCTAATAGAACGGGCTGTAAAAACATTGGGGTATTGTGATGAGGAGTATGCGGTGATTGAACAAGGAGGGATGAAAATAAGAATCACCCGAGAGCAGTACGACGATGGATATATTGAAGAGGATGGCGAAATTGTGCCGATTCATGGGCGAGCAAAGCTTAGATGTCGTTTTTTAAGTCCGTACAATTTTATTGTCGCTGCAAAGTTTGGTGCGTATAATTGCGCAGAGTTTTGTCGTACTTCAGAACCATATTTTGAAGGTATTTTGAATAAAACGATAAATTTGGAGGAGTTTCATGATTATTTGATGTCTTTCCCTAAACCTCTTTATCGCGGGCGCTAACGGATGGTGTGGAAGAAACTAATAGACCAATAGTGGATTGCATCATATTCATGAATTGGGTAAAGAAAAATCATTATAGAATAAGATGGAGAAGAGAATTACTGTGTTGATGGGGATATATAATTGTGCGCCGACGTTGGCTGAGGCGTTGGATTCGTTGGTGGCGCAGACCTATCAGGGTTTTAAGGTGGTGTTATGCGATGATGGCTCAACAGATAATACCGTCGAAGTGGCGCAACAGTATGTTGACCGTTATCCCGACCAGTTTATGCTAATCCGTAATGAACGAAATATGAAGTTGGCTGCGACATTGAATCATTGTTTAGAGTATGTTGATACCGAATATGTGGCTCGAATGGATGGAGATGATATCTCTGTGCCAACTAGATTTGAGGAGGAGATTCGGTTTCTGGATGCCCATCCAGAATATGCATTGGTGAGTTGTCCGATGATTTATTTTGACGAGAATGGTGAATATCGTGTGGGTAAAGCAAGTGGTGAGCCACCATTGTCTGCGTTCAATGGTTCTCCTTTTTGTCATGCCCCTGTAATGATGCGATATGAAGCTCTAAAGGAAATTGGATTCTATACTGCGGAACCGCGTGTTGAGCGTATTGAAGATTATTATCTGTGGCATAAGTTTTATAGAGATGGATATAAAGGCTACAATTTGCCCACTCCTTTATATAAGATGCGTAATGATAGGGATGCATACAGTCGAAGAAAAATAAAAGATCGTTGGAGGACATACCTTATTACTATCGAAGTGAAGAAAACACTTGGGCTTCCGTCTCCCTATTTGTCTGGCATACCAGGGCTAATGAAAGCATTAGTGCCAGGATTTGTAGCACGTTATGTTTCGCAGTTTATGCATTAAAAACAACTTATAGGTTAAAATTGGAGTTTATATCTTTAAATACACCGATTTTGACTTATATACTTAAAAAATAGATAGAATGATCAAGAATCAGAATCCATTTTTGTCGGTTATTATTCCGTGTTATAATGCGTTGTCTACGATAGTCGAAACATAGAAGTATTTTGATAGTCAATTTAATAATTTTAATGATTTGGCAATCGTTGTAACGTAATATTTTTTGCGATATATAAAACCTTATATTGGACGAAATTAAAAAAAATTATGATGAATACAAAGGATGTGCCTGCAGTATCGGTAATTGTACCAGTTTATAATGTATCTTCATATATTGAGAAGTGTGCCAGAAGTTTGTTTGAACAGACTTTGTCGGATTTAGAGATTATTTTCGTTGATGATTGTTCGCCTGATAATTCTGTAGAAATTATAAAACAGGTGCTTCAAGAATATCCTACTCGAAATTCGCTGACGCGAATTGTGCGGATGCCGTCGAACGGAGGCCAGGCCTCCGTTCGACGGCAGGGGATAATTGAAGCTAAAGGTCGCTATATTATTCATTGCGACGGAGATGACTGGGTTGACTGTAATCTTTATGCAACACTTTATAACAAGGCTATAGAGACTAATGCGGATATTGTGGTGTGCGATGAAGTCATGGAGTATGATGGGTACCAAGTAGCAAGCCCAACTCGCACGTTACCTACAAATGGACAGCAGATAATGAAGAATTGGTATGCGTGCACGGTGGGTATGTTTTGTCATAATAAGCTTGTAAAGGCCTCTATATATAAAGATTATGATGTATTGCCCTGGATAGGGCTGGATATGTGGGAGGATAACGGTTTATTTGCTCGTCTATTTTACTATGCCGAGAATGTTGTTCAAATTCAAGGGGGACCGATGTATCATTATAACAGGGCGAATGTAAAGGCAATGACATCTGGATATGGGATTAAACAAGTAGAGCAGATGATAGGTATTGCAGTGCATTTATCAGAGTTCTTTGAGTCTCAGTCAGATGCTAGTGAATACAAGAAAACTGTCGACGCATTCAAATATTTAGCAAGAATTAATTTAATTACTGATTCTTTTAGCAATTATAGGCGTTTTCAGAAAACTTTTCCTGAAACAAGCTATATCTCCTCAGTTCTGGATAAAGGAGCTTTTTCTGCCAAAGGCCGTTTCCGTTTTAATATGATCCGTTTTGGATTTGCCCCAATGTTCATTATGATGTTTAAGGTTAAGAATTTACTTGATAGAGTTAGATAGAGAAAATCAACAGATGTGTGATATGTCTCAATAGGCTTTGTGTATGCAGCGTGTTGTTAAATAGGGTGTTCAGTTTCGTGCTCCTAAAAAATAATATTTTGAAGCATGTGTTTTTTATTAAAATTTTAAGTGTTTGGGGTGATGTTTTGGGAACATCAAATTGAATACCCTAAAATTAAACAACAATTTGAAGGCATTGAAATTGGTGACTTAGTAAGGGTGACAAAGAACATTGGAAGCTCATTCCATAGGTCAATCTAATAATATAATGAACAAAAATAAACCGAAGGTTATACGGGCGTGCACGGTGTCGGATTCAATCGGGTTCGTGGCGGGATTGGTGCCGGAGCTCGCGGAGGAGTATGAGGTGACGGTGCTGGCGTCGCCAGGCGAATATTGGCGCGAACTGGATCCGTATGGTGATGCGGTGACGCGGATTGAGGTGCCGATGGAGAGGCATATTAGTCCGTTGCGCGATTTTAAGAGCCTGCTGAAACTTGTTAAGGTTTTCCGATGCGAGCGTCCGGCGATGGTGCATTCGATGACGCCGAAGGCGGGGTTGCTTTGCATGATGGCGGCGTGGCTGACGCGTGTGCCGCGCAGAGTGCATACGTTTACCGGGCTGGTGTTTCCTACCGCAACAGGGCTTAAGCGCAGAATTCTAATGGCTACCGATTGGCTCACATGCGCCTGTGCTACGCACATTATCCCCGAAGGGGAAGGGGTGAAGCGCGATTTGCTTGATAATGGCATTACTCGTAAGCCGATTCGTGTTTTGGGCTATGGTAATTGCCGTGGCATCGATCTGGATCGGTTTAATCCGGAGGATGCCGAAGTAATGGCACGTGCCGCAGAGATTCGTGAGGCGGAAAAGTTTACTTTTATTGCTGTAGGCAGATTGGTGGGCGATAAGGGTATCAATGAGCTGGTTGCGGCTTTTGTGAGGTTGAATCGGGAGCTGCCGCAGACAAGGTTGTTGCTCGTGGGTGGCTATGAGTCGGAGTTGGATCCGCTGAAGGCGGAGACGCATCGCGCGATTACGGAGCATCCGGCAATAAAGGCTGTAGGCTCGCAGTCGGATGTTCGGTCATGGTTTGTGGCTGCAGATTGTGCGGTGTTGGCCAGTTATCGTGAGGGTTTCCCAAATGTGGTTATTGAGGCGGGGGCTATGGGTTTGCCGCAGATTGTAACGGATATCAACGGGGCGAATGAGATTATCATTGAAGGGAAGAATGGAACGATTATTCCATCGAAGGATGAAGAGGCTCTCTATGAGGCAATGAAACGGATGGCTACTGATGCCCAGTGGCGAGAGTCGATGGTCACTAACGCTCGTCAGATGATTTCTTCGCGCTACGACCAGCACTTCGTGCGGAGATGCCTGTTGGAGTTTTATCACGAAATTCTATAGCATGGAAGCCTTCTCTGCTCCTCTATGGAGTATTGGTAGGCTAAGTCGGAATTTGAATTGAAACATCAGTGATGACAATTAATTGCTAAGTATGTACAAGAACTTTTTTAAGCGAACTTTAGATGTAGGTATTTCAGGAATAGCACTTCTGATATTATTTTTGCCGTTGGGGTTAGTTACTCTATGGCTTCATTTTGTTAATAAGGGTGCGGGAGCTTTTTTTAGGCAAGAGCGGCCTGGCAAAAACGGTAAGATATTTCGTATTCTGAAATTTAAAACGATGACAGATGAACGAGACACTCAGGGTAATTTGTTACCTGATGAATGTCGTTTAACGGAGGTCGGTAAGTTTGTTAGGAGTACATCAATTGATGAATTGCCACAGTTATGGAATGTATTTATAGGAGATATGTCATTAATTGGCCCAAGACCATTGTTACCCAAGTACTTATCGCTTTATTCAAAAGAACAGGCGCGGCGCCATGATGTGCGTCCTGGAATATCTGGTTGGGCACAATGTAATGGAAGAAATGCTATTTCTTGGACAGAGAAGTTTAAGTTAGATGTATGGTATGTAGACAATGTGTCGTTTAAGACGGATTGTAAGATAATCTTTACAACATTAAATAAAGTTATTAATCGAGCCGATATTTCATCTGCTAATTCGGTAACTATGCCTGATTTTAATGGACATAATTAACATAACACAATTTTTTCTTTAAAACATAAGTCCATCTGATGGGAAAAATAGGTGTTAAATTTGTAATATGATGGAATTTTCGAGGGTATTTCATACTGTTGGGCAGGGCGCATTCTATTCGGAGGAGATTGTCGATGAGAGGGGAACTCGTTTAAGAGTGGTTTATGATTGCGGATCGTCGACGTTAAAGAATGGTGTGAATGGTAAATTGCACAAGAGAATAAAGTCCGATTTTGCGAAGAATTGTGATGTGGATATCCTGTTTATTTCTCATTTCGATACTGATCATATTAATGGTGTTAAATTTCTGCGTCCTAAGGTTATTATTATCCCATTTTTGAATGATGATTATATTCGTATTCAGCGGATTCGAAATCAGTTAAATCAGAAGTTGCCGGAAAATACGCGTGATGGTGTTTCATTTGATGTTGACTTTGAATCAAAACTTCGAAAGTGGTTTCCAAAAGTCCCAGTCATAAAAATTAAGCCGAACCTGGAAGATGGTGAGGATTTGGACGATAATGGGGATTTCTATTGGTATGATGCATCCTCAGAGATGGACACTTTGCGTAGGCATAAAGAGATTGATAGCGGTTCGCAAGTGGTCATGGCAGGGGTGGGAACCCAACAAAAAATATGGGAATATCTGGTGTTTAATCCTAATATGGCAAAGTATGTCGATAAGTTCAAAAATGAATTAATCCTTCAGAATATTGATTGGAATCAGCTTGTTGCGAGGAATAATGGTCAGTATATAATCTCTAGTTTAGATAAATTGAGGGATGTCTATAAGCGATTGAAAGGAATGAACAGTCATTCTTTGGTGGTCTATTCTGGGGAAGGTGATTTCGCGACATATTATATTCCTGAACTATATTGGATACCAATGGAAGGGCAACGGAATGGGATACAGCGAACTGCGCTCTATTCTGTTTATGGTAGATGGTGTTATTGTCCTTATCGAGCAGGATGTATATATTTTGGTGATGCGGAAATAAGTGTTTGGATTGACGTCTTTTATAAGAAGTTAACGGCTCTGAGGATGAATAGAGTTTCGACTATACAGATTCCTCATCATGGAAGTGCTAATAATAACAGCATTGAAATTTTTGACAATCGATGGGCTGTGAACTTTTCGTATTCTATTGCGGGAATTATAAGTGTGGGAGAGACGAATCCTTTTGGACATCCATCTGCAGATTTATTGAAGACTCTGACGCGATTCCGAGTTATGCCTTATCTTGTTTGGAAAAACCGGAGCAGACTGGGACAGCGCGCCGGAGGTCGC
>QLIP01002112.1_pt1 | contig 29469 bp, 29 predicted proteins | sample 1769771 | NCBI WGS metagenome assembly QLIP01 (sample SAMN09428762, study PRJNA476227) | Gut metagenome, whole genome shotgun sequencing project. | isolation source: cecum | host: Rhizomys sinensis | place: China: Jinsha town of Minqing, Fujian Province | collected 2013-09-23 | reverse complement strand
TCTCGCAAATCTTAATAAAAAATAAGTTTAAACAACTTCAATGACCGGTCAGCTCTTGCCCCTAAGGGAAAAGAGCGAGATTGCGAATTTTGAAAGGTAAGCGGAATATCATAAAATAACCATGAACATGCATATATCACGTCAGCAACTCAAGACAGCCATGCTGCCGATAGCTCTCATAGGGGGGGCGGTTTTTTATAAGTGGATAGGTTTCTTATCTTTCCTGTCTCCTTATCTGATTTTTGCAATGCTTTTTATCACCTATTGCAAGTTGGATATTAGGGATTTTAAGCCAAACAAGGAGCACCTATGGTTGCTTGCAGCCCAGATGCTGATGGCAGCGGTGGTTTACTTTATTTTTGCACCGTTTAACCATACGGCAGCCGAGGGGCTGTTTATATGTGTCTTTATACCGACAGCGACAGCGGCCCCTGTTATTACATCAATGTTGGGTGGGCGGATATCGTTTGTCGCAACATTCTCGCTGATATGCAACTTGTTTGTTGCAATTGCGGGTCCCTTTGTGTTTGCCGCCATCGGAGACAATCACACCATAACCTTTTTGCAGTCGGCCATGATAATATGCTCCAAGGTATTCCCCTTGTTGATATGTCCGTTGGCGCTGGCGCTGATATTGCGTTATGCCACCCCTAATATTCACAGAAAGATTGTAAAGAAACAGCAACTTTCATTTTATATGTGGGCGGTATCGCTCTTTATTATAGTTGGGAGTTGTGTGAGTTTTACTATCAAGAATTGGGACGACAATCAGATTCCAACCATCATTATTCTTGTACTGGGGGCGCTTGTTGTGTGTTTGCTGCAGTTCTTTTTTGGTCGCTGGATAGGGGGCAGATTCAATGATAAAGTTTCAGGAGGGCAGAGTTTCGGTCAGAAGAATACGGTTCTTGCCGTGTGGATTGCAATGGCATATATGACGCCTATAGCATCGATAGCACCGGCTGCATATATAGCATGGCAGAATCTGGTAAACTCCTGGCAGCTGATGCGTCACAAAGAAGATAAAGAGCTTGAATCATAGAATAAGTTTCTTGAATCATAGAATAAGTTTTAGGAGATAAAAGGGATATTCACGGAATACTATTCAAATAAAAAAGTTGACTCGTAAAATCAGATTTGCGAGTCAACTTTTTTTTCAATGCATTGGTGGATTTGATTAGTTGGAGGGAGCAGAGTTGTTGTTGTTGCGGTGTGTAATGAGGTTGGTAACATAGACCGTGAAGATGGGGAACATCATCATCCCCAGAGCGGCGAGAAGGACTGACAGGACACGTCCGACACCGGTGACCGCCTCGATGTTGCAACCAACAGTGGTTACGTCCATAAATGCCCACCAGAGGGCATCCTTGTATTGTACTACCATCGGGTTTACCTTAAATTCGAACAGGTAGAATGTAAGCGATGAGAAGTATACGGTCGAGAAGAGAATAATGATATATGTGAAGAAGAGTCCGGTGGCTCGGTTGCTGGTAAACCAGCTTACCACGATGGCCAGAGCATATCCGCCACGTATCAGCGGAATATAACGCACCAGATACTCCACCTCGTTGGAGAGCTGGATATTATAATGGTATATTATAGCCTGGTAGGGAATGGAGACCAGAAAGAATATGAAGTGTGTTTTGAGGTAGTGTTTCTTGTCGGGAGAGAGGAGGAGTTCCATGAAGAAGTCGAACATGAAAAAAATGCAGATCCAGAATTGCCACTTCTGAAACTCGGCCTGACGGTAGAACGAAACGTTGTTGAACGTGTCGATTGATATGATGGCTATAAGGAGAGCCGAGAGCAGCATGATGAGAATGTGTAGCAGCACAAGGACATCGCGCTGGCGAAACAGATTGCCAAATGAGCTTCCTATCTTCTTTATTAAATTTGACATAGGGGTAATGTTTACTTTGGGCCATGTAGCCTGGTGTGGTTACTGGTAGCCTGGTGTGGTTATTTGTAATAGGAAATGGAGCGGGTTTCGGTGCTTGAGAACGGTTCGGACTGAGAGGAGACTATCTCACCGCTTGAATTTTTGTCGCGAGTCACGGCTTCCCCTTTGATGCGTCGGGCAATCCAATTGTTTTCACGGTCATATTGCAGGTAGGTAATGGTGAAAGTTACTTCCCATACAGAGTCGTGACCATCGCTGGTGTATTTGCCGGAAATAGGGTTGTTTTCTTCGTCCCAGTTAGTGAATTCGAGCTGAAAGGAGGTGCCGTCGGCTTCATGGCATTCGGTTTCGTCGATAAACCCCTTTAGGTTCTCCGATATTTCGTTGTCAAGTAAATCGGGGAATTTTGAAAGGAGTACCCCGTCTGGGGAGAATGATAACGGACCTGATAGGCAAGTCACAAAGTTGCCGTAGTCACGAGTTTGCACACTCCTGACCATGCCATGCAGTCCGAATTTGCGGAGGTCGGCCGAGTAGTATTCGGGAATGGTATCGACGTCGACAGCCGTGGTGTCAACAGGGGAGAGAGTGGTGTCGGAAGTGAAGGGGGTATCTACCACAGGAGCGGAGCTTTTTTTGCCACCGCAGGCAGTAATGATGACCATAATGGTCGGCAATATGATGTATTGAAGTTTCATAATTTGGGAATCTGTCTATGAAGTTGTTTAAGTGACTTCTATATATAGAACGAAAGCGCATCTCCGTTTGTTGAAGATGCGCTTTAAATATTTTTAATAAATTATGGTTCCCTCTTATTCTTTGGGGTTGAGGGTAACTGTGATAGGCACTGTACCAAGGGTTGTGCCAGCAGGAAGTTCGCTTTCTGAAGCCACTACATTCACGATAGTTGAGAGGCGTGCATAGGCGATGGTTTTGTCGACCTGAAGCACATCAAACGACAGTGAGAACAGGTGCTGACCAGCGGGGAGGTAAGCAGCGTTGATAGAGGCACCGAAGGGTTTAACGATGGTGTAGCCCATATAGAGGTGGTCGAGTGAATATGTAACCCCGCTGATGGCAGCAGCTTTGCCGCCGAGACCGTTAACGCCGATGCTGTCAACAGTAAGGGGCTGTCCAGCCACGATATAGAGCTGACCGTCTTTGTCAACAGCGTTTGCAACGTTTACTGTCACTTCGACAGAGGGGAAATCGTTGTCGTCGTCGCTACAAGATGCAAGAAATCCGAGCGGGAGCAACAAAAGGAGATAAAGAAGCTTTTTCATAGTCAATCCTTTCTTTTTGTTAAAATGAGTAAGCTGCTAAGCTTAACTCCAACCTAATTAATTAGTAAATTTCATGGTTATAACAACCGAGCGTGGCAAAAAGTTAATTTCGCCAGCACGTATTGTGCTCAGCTTTGAGTGACTGTTAAATAGAGAATGGGATAGCGGTATATTGAAGGATATTTTGTAAATTTGCGGGTAACAGTAATCGGGTACTCATAATCAATAATCGAGTGCCGCAAAGCAAGATTTAAAGAACAACTCACAACTCACGGAACTGCTGTATGATAGGACTTGCCGACTGCAATAACTTTTTTGTTTCCTGCGAACGGTCCATAAACCCGAGTTTGGATGAAGTGCCGATGGTGGTGCTCAGCAATAACGACGGGTGTGTGGTGGCGCGTAGCAACGAATCGAAGCGGATGGGTGTCAAGATGGGTCAGCCGGCTTTTGAGATTCGAGAACTGATTGAGAGCGGAAAGATACTGGCATATTCCGGAAATCATCTGCTTTATCGGGAAAAGAGTATAAAAGTGCACGATATATTGCGTCGCTATGCCCCATCGACAATAGATTATTCGGTGGATGAGTCGTTTCTGGATATGACCGGAATTCCGTTAAGTGCTCTGCAGGAAATTGGTGAGGAGATAGTGCGTGTATGCTGGGAAGAGGAGCGGATACCGATTACGTTGGGTTTTGCACCGACCAAGACACTTGCAAAGGTTGCAACCGAGATCGGCAAGAAGTCGGGGATGAGGGTTGTGATACGCAGCACGGCTGGGGAGTTTGAAGAGGAATTGCGGCAGCTTCCCATCAATGAACTTTGGGGTATCGGTCGGCAGCTTTCAAAGCGACTGTATATGAAAGGTGTTTACACGATTCAGGATTTTGTTGAGCGCCCGATGTGGTGGGTTCGGAGCGAGCTTGGGGTGACCGGGGAGCGGAGCTGGCAGGAGCTGCATGGCAAGAGTTGCATTGAGCTGAGTCATGTAAGTCGCAAACTACAGGATTCGATAAGTGAGACGCGTACATTTGCCCGCGATGTTGAAGACTTTGAATGGTTGCGAAGCAAGATAGCGGGGTTTTGTGTGCATGTTGCGCGCCGGCTGCGCGACATGGGAGGGGAGACATCGGAGATGACCGTATTTTTGCGCACCAACCGCTTTCATACCGAACGTGGATATTTTGCACCAGAGATGACAGTGAGGTTTGACCGGCCGGTGGACGACTCGTCGGAGATTTGTAGGGCAGCCGAGCGTTGTCTGCGGCAAATCTACACCCCTGGGCTGAAGTATAAGCGTGGAGGAGTGGTGCTATCGCGTATTACCCCGCGTCGGGCTGTAGGGATGAGCTTATTTGAGGAGGAACGCAAGGCCGATGAGAGCGTTGAGAAATCGCGACGCCTGATGTCGGCAATAGACCGGCTTAATATCGGCGTTAAAAATCATCTTCTGAAACTCGGTTCGCAGATTTCGGACGAGGCCCGCAATGATCGCAACCAGGGGTACTCATCATCTTTTGGTGCCCCAAAGTAACTTATAAGTGGGAAATTTTGCGGGGTTGTTTTCGTTAAATTAAAAATAATTGCTAACTTTGAGGATAAATAATGGCGGAATAACGTTATATAGGTATAGCGGGCGAAGTGTGCTCCTGATGCGCATTTCATTTGTTCCGTTTTGAATGGATTATAAATTAAAAAAAGAAAATAGTAATTATGAAACCGTTACATGTAATATTGGCCGTTATCGGTGGTGCTGTGGCCGGTGCAGCAATTGGTCTGCTCGTAGCTCCCGAAAAGGGTGAAGATACCCGCAGCCGTATCGCTCAGCTTCTTCGCGAAAAGGGTATTAAGCTGAAAAAAAATAAGATGGACGAACTGGTAGACGAGATTGAAGACCAGCTCGAAAAGCACATCTAATTTGACTAACACACCATAATAAAAAAGAAAAAGCTAACTAATATGAGAGCATTGACTTTGATTTCTGCATTCCTTGGGGGTGCAATTGTGGGTTGCAGCGCTGCACTTCTGTTTACACCCGAAAAGGGTTCTGACCTGCGTGCACGCATCTGCGATATTCTTAAAAGAAAAGGTATTAAGATCAGCGATTCAGAGGTGGACGCCCTTGTGGCCGAACTCACTGCCGCTCAGGCTTAAAACAGATAAATTTTCAGAGAGAGCATCCGCACAAAGATTACGGGTGCTCTCTGTGTTATTGTTTGTGTCGGTGTGAGGTGGTGGCATACAGGCATAATAGGAACAAGGTGTTGAAATTATTATAAAATGAAAGAAAAACTGACCGATGAGCTGAAGAGTATAGTAGGACAGGCCAAGAATTGGCTGGGACTGGAGGTGGAATATGCCAAGTTCACGATTGCCGAAAAGGGGGTGCTTCTGATGAGTGCCGTGGCGTTGGGGATGATATGCCTGCTGCTTGGTGTGGCAGCGCTCATTATGTTTGCTTTTGCTCTTGTTGAGGTGTTTAAACTCTTTCTTGCTCCGGCGCTGGCATATGCCTCTGTCGGTGCACTTGTAGTTGCAATGCTCGTGGCCATATATCTGCTGCGCAAGACACTTGTGATAAATCCGATATGTCGCCTTGTGACACGAATCTTTCTTGACAAGTAAGACAACGCTATGGAAAAGGAAATAATAAAAGTTTCGGCAGACAGCAAGCCTGCGGCGGTTAAGCCGGAGTTTAAGGGTTATACCCTCGAGGAGTTGCGTTATCAGCGTGCCATGACGTTGTTGCGTCGTGACTTTAGCAAGGCTAAGGTTATGAATCAGGTTTCAAGACTTCGCAACGGAGACAACCCGGATGGAGTGCAGCGCAGCCGAATGGGGAAGGTTGGAAACATTGCCGGCAAACTGATGTCGGGACTCAATTATATCGACTATGCCATGCTCGGTATGTCTCTATTTAACAGTGGACATAAACTCTTTAAATTCTTCAGACGTAAACGATGAATGATTATAATTCAGTGCGGGTGGAAGCAACACCCTGCTCTGCCGATATCACAGACCTTGCAGCAGCCTATCTGGCCGAGGCAGGGTTTGAAACATTTTTGCCCGATGCTACCGGGTTGACAGCATATATACGTGCCGACGAGCATGCGGCTGAGATAGCCCGGGAAGCACTGTCCGATTTCCCCATCCCCACTCAGTTTGAAATTACCTCGGAGTTTATTGAGGGTGAGGACTGGAATGCGGAGTGGGAACGCAATTACTTCAAGCCTATTGTGGTTGGGAACCGCTGTGTGGTGCATTCAACCTTTCATACGGACGTCCCGGAAGCGGAGTATGATATAGTGATTGACCCTAAGATGGCATTCGGCACTGGGCATCATGATACAACGTCGCAGATGATGTCATTAATCCTCGACACTCCGATGCATGGGAAACGGGTTATGGATATGGGAGCCGGCACGGGCATTCTGTCTATACTTGCCAAGAAACTTGGAGCGGACGTAGTGACGGGTATCGAGATAGATGAACCGGCTTATCGGAATGCACTGGAGCATGCCCAGCTCAATAATGTAGAGTTGAATTTCATACACGGAGATGCATCGGCACTTGAAGGTGTGGAACCGGTGGACCTGTTTATGGCCAATATAAACCGTAATATTATCCTTGCAGATATGGATAGGTATGCCGCTGCAGTAAAAAGTGGTGGAGACATTCTGTTCAGCGGTTTTTATGAGGAGGATGCACCGATGATTGAGGAGAAGGGGGGAGAATACGGTTTTTCAACGGTCGAAAAACTCGTGTCAGCCGATGGATGGACTGCCATGCGCATGCGAAAAGTGTAGTGTGGTAGAACTTACTGCTTGTTAAAATATTGTGTGATTAACACATTTTAAGGTAAAATCAGGTCTAAAGATTTGGTTTTGCCTTTTTTTGATAGTACCTTTGCATAAGAAAGGCCAGGATTTGATGAATTTTAGTGCAGAGATAGGGTAGAACGAGTCCCTATCCAAAACAATAGCAACTCATATCCAAGTCATGCCCCAGTGCATAGACTCGCGACAGTTTAAAAGCCTCAGCCTATCGCAACACTGTTACGCAACTAACCTGCATTCAAATGGCAAAAAGCAAAGGGATTTCCGACGAAGAGTTGGTAAGAAAATATGCAAATGGCGATAATAGCGCCTTTGACCTTCTTCTGAAGAGACATCAGGAAAGGGTCTATAACTATATTATGCGTGTTATCAAGGATGAGGATGTGGCCAATGATATTTTTCAGGAAACATTTGTAAAGGCTATTCACACTATCCGCCAGGGGAGATATACAGAGTCGGGTCGTTTTCCGGCCTGGATTTCGCGTATTGCCCATAATCTGATAATTGACCATTACCGTCAGGAAAAATCGGACAATATGCAGACCACTGATATAGATGACGTGGATGTTCTGAATCGTAAGGATCTTTGTGAATCGACCATAGAGGATGATATTATCATGGAGCAGATTTGCGAGGATGTAAAGTATCTTATAGAAGAGCTTCCGACCTTGCAGCGCGAAGTGCTGATAATGCGTTATTATCAGAGTTTGAGCTTCAAGGAAATAGCTGAGATTACGGGTGTAAGCATCAATACAGCTCTTGGGCGCATGCGTTATGCAATTCTCAATATGCGTCGCATTGCAGCGGAGCAGGAGATTATCCTTTCGCTCTGATTGCTGATTAAAAAGGAAAAAAGTTATTTTTTTGCATTCCTATGCAATAAAAAAAGATAGAATGGCGTTTAGATGATATAGTAAGGCTGATTAGCCTAAAATGTCAAAAATGAATGCCTATGACCAACAACTACTATTCCACTTTAACTCATGTCAATCATTCGGAAGCTTCAAAGTCTGAAGTTTTAGCACCGCGCAGAGGTACGATTGAGTTTATAAAAAGCTACGCTCATGGTTATACCGCCATCTCTGGGATTATGATGTCAGCCATGATAGCAAATTAAAATTATACATAAAAGATTAGCACAGTATTGTGCAAAAACTACAGCGGGGGCAACGGATGATGCCTCCGTTTTTTTGCGTCCATTTATCTCAATAGGGGTTGAGAATTTTGTGATGGATAAAAAGAATATAGCCTTATTTCACTGGTTGATAATGAGATAAGGCTATAGTTTTGTTTCATTAGATTTCGAACGGTGGAATAAACATAATGATAGAGTATTAAAGGTTAAACATTGAGCCTACACGGCTTGGAAGTTGTGTTTTTAGCAATATTTGTATATTAAACGTTTTATTGTTGAAATTGTTTGCACATTTATTTTTATTTTTGATTAAATTTGTGTTTCAGAGAACGTTTTTGCAGACACTGAAGTTGATTAAACTTATTTACGAATCTTAAAATAAAGTTTAAGCAACTTCACTGATTTCAAGTGTTACAGTAATTTTGTGCGACTGTAAAATTGGTTTATAATTATGAAGGTAATAGCGACAGGAGACTGGCATATAGGGAATGTGTTTCATGGGATGGACCGTATTGAGGAGCATCGACATTTTTTGGAGTGGCTCGTAGAGAGAGTTGTCGAAGAGAAGCCGGATTTGTTGCTTGTTGCCGGTGATGTGTTTGACAATAATAACCCTTCGGCGCAGGCTCAAACAGTTTATTTTGATTTTCTTGCATCTTTAGGGAAGGTTGCACCAACTATGACAACAGTCATAATTTCTGGTAACCATGATTCGGGAATGCGGTTGCAGGCTCCCAAAAGTATCCTTCAACAGAATGGAGTTGAGATTCGGGGAGGGGTTCCGAGGATAGGGGGGAGCAAAGGTGTCGAGTTTGACATCGATAGTCTTATCATACCGGTAGGCAGTGCCGATGGAATTAAGTTGGCTGTCATCGCAGTCCCGTATCTTCGTAGTGATGTCCTGGCTAATAGAGCAATTGCAGATTTTTTACGCACTGTGACAGAGCGTTGTGCGGAATTGTATCCCGACCGACGACAGATTCTGATGTGTCATATGTATGCAAGCGGTGCCGATATAGCTACGAAGGATGCCAGCGAACGGATAGTGATAGGGGGAGAGGAAGAGGTTAATCTTGGCGGGTGGGATGAGCATCCCCAATTTATGGTTTGCGGACATATACATAAGCGTCAAAGAATCTGGGGTACTGATTGGGCTCGGTATCCTGGAAGCGTGCTTCCGATGTCGTTTGCCGAGAGGGGATATACTCATGGTGTAGACCTGGTTGAGATAAGCAAGGATGGAACTATTAGTGTCCGACAGATTGAGTATCCCGTGCAACATAAACTTGTGTCGTTGCCGGATGATGATTCACCTTGCGGAATAAAGGAGTTAAAGAAGTTAATCCGGACACTGCCAAAGCTCGAGGATGGGAATACGCCCGATGAAAATGCAGTGTATCTCGAGTTGAAGGTTACTATGGATAATGTCAGCAATGAGGTGATCCGCGAGTTGGAGGATGCCGTAAAAGGGTATAATGCAATTTTATGCAAGATTCAGAAGGTATTGCCCACCGTGGGGGTAGAAAATATGATATCGTCGACCGCATATCACAGTGTCGATGAGATTATTAACCGTGACGCCATGGATGTATTGCGCGAGAGCTTTAAGGTGAAATATCAGCGTGAACTAAGCGAAAGTCAGGAAAAACTTTTGCTAAATGTGTTACAAAAAATTAGTAAGGAAGAATAATGAGATTTCTGCGTCTTGAAATATTAAATCTTGCCTCTCTTGATAATCCGGAGGGTGAAGTGATAGAGTTTGAAAAAGGTCCACTTGGAAGAAGTAATATTTTTAGTATTGTTGGTGCCACGGGGAGTGGGAAGTCGACTATACTTGATGCATTGTGCCTTGCGCTTTATGACCGGACACCCCGTTTTACACGCAGACTGGGGGAACGGAAATCGGATTTTACAGTAATAGGGGGGGAGAAGGATGCAGCGGCTCTGTCCTCACGCGACACTCGCAATATTCTCACCCGCGGTCGCAAGGAGGGGTATAGCAAACTCACATTTATCGCCAATGACGGCAAGACTTATCGAGCACAGTGGAGTGTCGAGAAAAAGCGGGTGAAGTATGAAAAGCCTCGAACCAGTCTTTGGGAAATATCCGAACGGGATGGGGTGGTAACCGAAACAGAGTGTGATTGGGATTCGATTCCGGAAAAGGTTGGTTTGGACTTTGAGCAGTTTCTAAATACTGTTGTGTTGGCACAGGGGGCTTTTGCCCGGTTTCTGAAAAGCAATGAAGCCGAGCGAGTAAGTTTACTTGAAAAATTGCTTGGAAATGAAGGGCGATTTGCGGATATAGCAATTGCAATAAAGCAGAGCAAGGATGAAGCTATGCAGGAATTAACCAAGTTGTGTGCGGAGTGCGATGCATATAGAGGGAGTTTGCTGGAGGAGTCGGAAGTTGAGTCTCTTAAAGTGGAACTTTCCCATCTTAAGGAGCATCTTTCAGATTTAAAAAACCGGCGGAAACAACTCGAAGATGGATTGCGTTGGTATGCAGGTTTAGACAGTCTGAAAAAAGAGCTTGCCGATGCCGAGAGTGTAGTTGAATCGTTAGCACGTCAGTGGGTTGAGTTTGCAGCAGATAACAGTAAATTGCGTATTCATGACGATGCCCGAAGTGCATTCCCCATAGTTTCTGATATAAGAAGAGTGTGCAAGGTAATTGCTGAGCTAACTGCGGGTCTTGTGGAAATGGAAGAGAACATTTTGCGCAAAAAAGCGGAGATTCAACAGAATATTGCACATCAGCAAGAACTTGACAAGGCAGCTGAGGAGGCGAGAATGGCGTGCAAGAACAAAGCGCAGGTCATTGTAGCCGGAAGACAGAGCAAAACTCTGATAACAGAGATCGAGAAAGGGATAAAAGATTTAAAAAAGGAGCTAACAGAAGCAGAAACATCACTTAACAAAATTTGCAGGGACGAGGAAGATAATCGGAAGCGTGTCAAGACCCTAAAGGATAATCTTGAGAGTGCCGACAAAAAATTGTTGGACTACAATAATCAGAAGGGGGATGTGTATCAGGCTTATGAAACCAGAATTGCAGAGTATACCGTTAAAATTGAAGAACTTAATTCTTATCAAAATAAGGTTGAAATTACTACCTTAAGAAATGAGAAGGGGGAAGTCGACGCATCAATTAAGGACCTCCAGCAATTACTTGACGGGTCGGAACGAAGACAGGCAATCGCTGTTTTGCTTGCTGCACACCGCAAAGATGAAGAGGAGTGCAAACAACAGCTTGAGGGATTGTGCAGTCGCCGTGATGTGATAGAAATACAATGCAAAGAGCTTGAGAAAGAGATAATGACTCTGAGTAATCTTTATACTCTAACAGTTAGCGATAACTGGGAGCAACACCGGCATAATTTGCATGAGGGGGAGAAGTGCCCGCTGTGTGGGTCTGAATCGCACCCATATATTCTGGACAATTCGCTTTATGCTTCGGTTGTGTCAGAAATGGATGAGTTGTTGAACTCCAAGCGTGAAAAATACTCAAGTGGAAGAGATAAGTTTGCGGAATTGTCCGAACAAGTTGGTAAATGCGAGCGAAGGCTTGGAAGCCTCGAGGGGAGTATCAAGCTGCTTGTTGAGGAGGATGCCGATAAAGCTCTGGAGATGGGTGATATTTTGCACAGAAGAGAGATATCGCTATTTGATAAACAGAATGTCGCAGACTCGTTGGTATCCTATCAGGAAAGGGAGAAACAGCTTGATGACGAAATAAGGGGTTATGGAACACGTCAGGAAGAATTGACCAAATTATCTGAACTGCGACATAAGGAGCAGAGTGAGTTGACGCAAAAAAGTGCTGAATGGGGAAAAACCATACAGGGGATGAATGAAGAGTGTGGACGTATAAAAGCAGAAATCAGTGTTGCGGAAAATTTAAAAGAGGTTTTGTCTCGAAATCTTGCGGATGCAAAAATCAAGTTGGAACTTGTTGAGAACAAGCTTAAATCTCGAGAGGAGGAGTGCAATCAAGAAAAGGAAAAACTAAGTTTAGCTCTTGATGGTCAAGATCCCGACGAATTGGAGAAGAGTCTCAATTATAATAGGGATAGGAGTGAAAATGAAGCCCGGAAGCATAAGGATAAGATGGAAACATCGCAAAATGAATTGAGTAGATTGCAAGGGGAATATGCGAGCAAGCAGAAATTTCGTGATGAGGAAATAGAGAGGGAGGGAGCGTTAAAATTGGCTCTGGACAGTTGGCTTGTTGAGTATAATGCGGATGCTGAGAAGTTGGGTGAGCTTGATTATGATGCGCTAATTGCGATTATTGATTCTGATACCGACTGGGATGCATTAAGGGAGCGCAAAGAGACCCTTATACAAAATCGAGCCGCGGCTCATTCGCTGTGCGAGCGCAGTCGCAAGAGAATGGATACACATGTAGTTTCAAAACCAGAGATGGATGTGGAACAAATCATGAGCGCTATAAAAGAAATAGATAGCGATAAGTCTGCTGAGCGGGAAATGGCTGTGAGAGTTCTTATTGAGAAGCATGAGCGCGCGGAGGGTGATCTTGGTCGTTCTGCGGCGTTGCTTAAAGAGGCCACTGCAGTCTATGAGGATTGGAAGGAAATTGCTGATGCGGTGGGGGGAGACGGTAAGATGTTAAGGCTACTGTCGCAGTGCTATGCATTGGGATTTCTGATAGAGCATGCCAATGCTGAGATAAGGCGTTTCAATAAGCGTTATGAACTTGTGCAGGTTAAAAATTCGCTTGATATTAGGGTTATAGACCACGACCTCGCAGATGATGTGCGTGCTGTAACTTCGCTTTCGGGTGGGGAAACATTCATTGTGTCGCTGGGATTGGCGTTGGGACTATCGTCGCTGTCATCGCGTAATATTTCGTTTGACAATCTTTTTATTGATGAGGGTTTCGGTACACTTGACCACGAGACACTGGCAACGGTAATTGATTCTCTTGCCGCTCTGCAGATGTCGCAGGGGAAAAAGGTGGGTGTCATTAGTCACACCGAAGCGATGAGTGAGCGAATACCAACTCAGATTCGCGTGGTTAAGAAGGGGAGCAGCGGAAGCTCTCGCATTGAGATTGTATAACTCGCGCAGTGAATTGTATAAATTGAGATAGTATAAAATGAAACCTCCTGCCGGTCTGTTTTATGACGGCAGGAGTTTTATGTTATGCGTTTGCTTCGCGAGCTATGCTGAACAGACGGGGGTCGATGTGGCAGTAACCTGTTGGATTCTTGTCGAGGTAATCCTGATGATATGTCTCTGCCGGATAGAAATTTTCAATCGGCATTACTTCAATCACAAATGGATGCTCATATTCCTGTTGCAGTTCGGCGAGTGTATGTTTGATTTCTTCGAGCTGATGATGGCAAATATAGTAGATACCGGTGCGGTACTGAGTTCCGACATCATTCCCCTGCTTATTAAGAGAGGTTGGGTCGATGGTAAGCATGTACAGCTTAATCAGGAATGGAAGAGAGACCACTTCGGGGTCATAGTCAACCTTTACAGTTTCGGCAGCCTGAGTTTTGCCAGTACATACGGCTTTGTATCCCGGATTTTCAACTATTGAATTGGCATATCCGACCTGTGTGTCGGTTACCCCCTTTATCTGCTTCAAGAAGTGTTCGGTACCCCAGAAGCATCCTCCTGCAAAATATATTGTAGCCATTTTATATGAGTTTAATTCATGCAACAAAAATAGGTATAATATTAACAAAAAGCAACTATAATTAAAACAAAAATAAGGTGCATTGCGATTTTGCGATGCACCTTATTTTTACATTAAATTTATATTGATTGTTATCTTCAGCTCGATGTTTAGAGGAAGAAGAGTATCAGCACCTGTGCTGCGATTACACGCATAAACATTGTGAGGGGATATACGGTAGAGTAGGCTACAGCAGGTGCGTCGTTGTTGGCTGTCTTGTTGGCATATGCCAGCGCCGGCGGGTCGGTATAGCCACCGCTCATGATACCCAAAATCGAGAAGTAGTTGAGCTTATATTTGGCACGGGCAAGGATACCCACCACGATAAGCGGCACAATGGTGATGATGGCTCCGTAGCCAACCCAGGTTGCACCCTGAAGGTTGAACACTGTCGAGAAGAAGTCCTTACCGGCCGCTATACCAACCGAGGCAAGGAAGAGGCAGATACCCATTTCTCTTAACAGCAGGTTGGCCGATGAGTTGGTGTATGTTACAAGATGGAACTTATGACCATATGCACCGATGAGGATTGCCACTACGAGCGGACCACCAGCGAGACCGAGCTTCATCGGTACGGACATTCCGGTAAACTGCAATGGTATGCTGCCCACCAGGATTCCAAGGAAAATTCCGATAAACATTGTGATAAGGTTGGGTTCGTTGAGACGCTTCATAGAGTTGCCAACTTTCTTGGCAAATCTGTTGATGTCTTCGAGCTTACCAACTACTGTGAGACGGTCGCCCATCTGGAGACGGAGGTTGGGGGCAGCCAGAAGGTCGACACCGGCACGGTTTACTCGGGTCACATTGAGCTTATAGGCAGAGTGAATACGGAGCGAGCCGAGTTTGACACCGTTATATTCGGTTTTTGTGATAAGGATGCGGCGCGAAACAACGGGGCTGTTATCGCTGTCCCAGTCCTTTTCCACAACGGGTCCGATAAAGCGGGTAAAGATTTCCTCATCCTGAGCCGAGCAAACCACGAGGCACAGGTCACCGACTTCGATGATATCCTGCGATGTGGGGATAATGACGGTGCCGTCGGGTTTTTCGATTCGTGAAACCACATAATCCTGCGAGATAAGAGTGTGCAGCTTTATCATCGACAGGCCGTTAATCATAGAGTTGGTGACTTTGAGCGACAGAATGTGAGGTGCAAGAGTACTCTGTTTCTGGTCGTTTTCAATTTCTTCCATCTCTTTGTTGAGGTCAATCTTGAAGAATGTGCGGATAAGAATCATGGTTAGGATTATACCCACCACACCGAGAGGATAGGCAGCAGCATAACCCATGGACATCTGCTGGTTGATGGCATCGGCACCCGGGTTTACCTGAATAACGGTTTGCTGGGCCGCTCCGAGTCCGGGGGTGTTGGTTACGGCACCACTCATGATACCCACAAGTTGTGAGATTGAGGTTGAGCCCTCGGCTCCCCCCTGAATGAAGTAGATAGCCACCGTGATACCTACGTTGAGCAGAATGCCAATCATGGCAAGAATGTTCATTTTGATTCCACCTTCCTTGAAGGAAGAAAAGAAACCGGGTCCCACCTGCATACCGATGGAAAAAATAAACAAGATTAGTCCAAATTCGCGTAGAAAATGGAGTACGTTGTGGTCGGCAATATAGCCGAAGTGTCCCATTACAATTCCGACAAAGAGCACGAATGTAACCCCCAGCGAGATGCCGAAGATTTTAATTTTTCCGAGGTATATTCCCGTGAAAATCACGAAGGAATATAACAGGATAGTGCTCGCAAGCGATTCGTTGAACGGGCGCAATAAATTAATAAGCCAATCCATAGTTGTTATTGATGATTATTATTAAGTTTGGGTTATTGAGACTTTGGACCTTGAGTGCGTCTTAGTCCATGCGCGAGCGGTAGTCGGCATATGTATACTCGCGGAGGAGCTGTGGTGAGCCTTCAGCCGGCTGAAGCCATATTGAAGGGTGCTGAATACCGTTGAACATATTAGTCTTTACGGTGGTGTAATGATTCATGTCGAGGAGTGTGAGACGGTCGCCAGGTTTAAGGGGCTGTTCAAATTTCCAGTCACCTACAAAGTCGCCGCTAAGACATGAGTTGCCACCAAGGCGATAACTGATACCGTGGTCTGCATCGTCGGGAAGAGATTCGAGGATATTGGGTTTGTAGGGCATCTCGAGGCAGTCGGGCATGTGGCAGGCAAATGAGGCATCAATGATAGCGGTTTTTATACCCGCATCTTCGGTGATGTCGAGCACCTCTGTCACAAGGTCGCCGGTTTGCCATGTAAATGCACTCCCCGGCTCCATGATAAGCTGAAGATTGGGATATTCTTCATGCAATTTTTTGAGGAGGGCAATGAGGTGGTCGGTGTCGTAATCTTTGCGGGTCATGAGATGTCCACCACCCATATTGAGCCATTTTAGTGAAGGGAGCAGATGTCCGTACTCCTTTTTGAAAGCTTCAAGAACCTTTTCGAGATCATAGCTTGAAGACTCGCAGAGAGCATGAAAATGCAAACCTTCGATACCCTCGGGGAGCCCGTTGGCCAGAGCTTCCGGCTTTTCTCCAAAGCGTGAACCGGGTACGCATGGGTTATATATGTCAGTATCGATTACGCTGCAATGCGGGTTGACGCGTAGTCCGGCAGAAACCTGATTGTCGGGATGCTGCTCGTTGTGCGCCTTGATTTGAGGATAGTATTTGTTAAACTGGTTGAGAGAGTTGAAAGTGATGTGTGAACTGCCAGCGAGGAATTCGGGGAATGTAGCGTCGGTATAAACCGGGCAGTAGGTGTGAACTTCATTCCCAAGAAATTCAAGCGATAGCTTCATCTCGTTTAGAGAACTTGCAGTCGAAGCCTTGAAGTACTCTGAAATGATGGGGAATGTTTTCCAAAGAGCGTTGGCTTTGAAGGCCATTATTATTTTGACATCGGCTTCGCGAGCTACATGTGAGAGTACCTCCATGTTGCGGCGTAGACGATCTTCATATACAATATAATAAGGAGTCTGCATATTTTTTTCTTTTAGTCTTTAGTCGTTAGTCATTAGTCATTAGAGCCTGAAACCGGCTGATTAATGATATTCATTAGAGCCGGAAACCGGCTGATTAATGATATTCATTTGATATTAATGATTTATTTTATCACCTCAAATTTAGCGAATTTGAGAAGAAGTTTTTTAGAGCCCGAGAGGTCGAAATCAACTGCTATGGTGGGTTCCCCCTGCATGTTGCCTATGGCGGTAATCACACCAGTTCCGAGCTTGGGGTGTCGGATTTTTGTGCCGACAGACAACTCTCCAATCGAGTGTTGAGGTTGCGAGGCAGACACTCCGCTTGCCGAAGAAGTTGATACACGTCTAAGTTTCTGTCCAGAATTGTTGATGCTGGTACCATTATTATATCCGCTGCTGACATTCGAATAGCTGCCTGCATTGGTGCCCTTATTGCCGTATTGTGAACCATCCCCGGAACGAGCCGATGAGTATGAGTTATTGCGATGATAGTTGGCAGCAGGATTTATGAACTTTTCGGTAGGGTCGTCCGATGGGATAGATGCCGAACCAACCTGACGGAGATAGCGTGGGTCAATTTCGGAAAGGAAGCGCGAGGGGCGGGTTAGCATTGTCTGTCCATTTCGGAAGCGAGACCCGGCATACGAAATTGTGCAGGTGCTTTTGGCTCGGGTAATGGCTACATATAGCAATCGTCGTTCCTCTTCGATTTGTGCCAGCGAATCCATACTCATTGACGAGGGGAATAAATCTTCCTCGACACCGACAATGTATATATGTTTGAACTCAAGCCCCTTGGCTGCATGGGCTGTCATGAGGGTGACTTTGGGTTCATCGGTTTCTTCTTTTGAGTCCTGGTCGGTGGCGAGCATCACTTCTGACAGGAATCCTCGCAGTGACAGGTCTTTATCATCGGCGTCCTCCTGACCAGCTTCAACAAAATCTTTGAGACCGGAGATAAGTTCTTCCAGATTCTCTTTTCGCGAAATGCTTTCGGGAGTGTTATCGTGAGCTAACGAGGCCAGAATGCCGGTGCGGGAATAAATCATTTCGGCAGTTTCAAGAGCGTCCCCGCTATTGTTTTTGTCGATAAAGCTCTGAATCATACTGCCGAAGTCATTCAGTTTCTTACGGGTGCCAGCATTCAGACCACAGCTGTTTTCTTCTAAAGTGCAAATGGTTTCCCATAGCGAGCGTCCGTTTTCCGAAGCGGCAGCCTGGAGCTTTTTCATTGTAGTCTCGCCAATCCCTCTTGCCGGGAAGTTTATGATGCGTCTCAATGCTTCATCGTCATCAGGATTGATGGTGAGACGGAAATAGGCAATCATATCCTTGATTTCCTTGCGCTGATAGAATGACAGACCACCATAAATGCGGTAGTTAATGCCCCGTTTGCGCAATGCCTCCTCAAGCACTCGACTCTGAGCGTTGGTGCGGTACAGGATGGCAAAGTCGTTGAGAGAGGAACCCTCGGCCGTTTTTTGGAGAGAGATGAAATTAGCAACCAGATAACCCTCCTCAATATCGGAAAAGGCGCGTACTATTTCAATGGGTTTGCCGGCCTCGTTCTCGCTGTATGTATTTTTGGGAATCTGGCATGTGTTTTTTGCAATCAGCGAGCCAGCCGCGTTAACGATAGTTTGCGTTGAGCGGTAGTTTCGTTCAAGCTTGAATGTGCGAAGTCCAGGATACCGCTTTTCGAGGTTGATGATGTTGCCAATATTTGCACCTCGGAATGAGTAGATGCTCTGAGCATCGTCGCCAACGACACAGAGATGACCGTCTTCACCGATAAGTTGTGAGACTATCATGTGCTGAGCAAAGTTAGTGTCCTGATACTCGTCGACCAGTATATATCTGAAAAACTGTTGATAATGTCGGCGTATATCCGGATTGTCGCGTAGCAGAAGGTTCATATAATACAGAATGTCGTCGAAGTCCATTGCATTAGCACGATGACAACGTTCGGCATACTGGGCATATATTTGCGCAGTGAGAGGTCGTTTGGCTCGGCGGTCTATCTCCATGAGGTCCTTATGGCGTGAGTATTGCTCTGGGGAAATCATGGCATTCTTGGCATTTGAAATGGCTGAAAGAACGGCAGACGGTTTATATATTTTTTCGTCGAGCACCATCTCCTTGATAATCATTTTTATCAAAGACTTGGAGTCGGTAGTGTCGTAGATAGTAAATCCTGGTTTGAAACCTATAACATCAGCATGAGTTCGCAGAATGCGGAGAAAGATGGAGTGAAAAGTTCCGGCCCATAGACGTGCCGCCAGCTTCGGGTCGACAGTGGCCGAGATACGCTCCTTCATCTCTCGGGCAGCCTTATTGGTGAATGTTAGAGCCATGATGCGGTATGGTTCGTATCCACTGTATAGCAGGTCGGCTATCTTGTAGGTAAGCACACGCGTTTTGCCGGAGCCGGCACCTGCAATAACAAGAGCCGGACCCTCTTTATAAATCACCGCTTCCCTTTGCTGCGGGTTGAGCAGGTCGAGATAATTATAATTTATGTCAGACAAAACAAAAAAGATTTTGTGACTGCGCTTTAATTGCAACCACCGTATTTCGAAATGAGAGCCGCACACAGCGGCTCCCAGATATATTTATATATTATAAATCAATTCTCGCTGAAAGGGTTCACCAATTCCTTGAAATCTGGTATCTGAGGAATGAACTGATAAGTTCCGGTTAGGTAGTCGACCACACAGCAATAGTGATTAACACCGTTTGAAACCACCAGATAACGAGCACGAAGCCTAATATTGTATCTAACAATCTGGTCGAAAGTCTGCTGCGAAATTTTTACGTCCGGTGCCTTGAACTCAACAATCATTAACGGCTCCCCCTTGCGGTCGAACACTACTGTGTCGCAACGCTTGCGGGTGCCGTTGACAGTGATGCCAATTTCATTGGCCATGAGAGGTGCCGGGTAGTGGAGAGAGTTGCGCATCCAAGCAGTGAACTGCTGGCGCACATGCTCCTCGCGGGTGAGTGGCACCCATTTTTGACGCAGTGAGTCGAATACCTTTGTAATACCGTCCCTTATTTCCGTACGAAGCGGTGAAAGCGGGAGGTTTAACTTTGGTAACTCCATCAACGCTTCACAAAGATGTTTGCGGCCTTGTATGAAGGGTCGTAGATGGAGTTCAGGAGGTCGGCAAGACGGAGTCCCCCTTTGAGAAATTGTTCCTCGATAACCGGGGTCCATTCGGCTATATACTCATAGCTGATGTTAGAATCCTGAGGGGTTGTTTCGTAAATCTTCTTTGCTACGGTATATGTTTCCTCCCCCCATTTTTCGGGAGTTCCCTGTCCTGTTATGTCTCGCTCTTCGCTGGGTGTGGCGCGGTCTATCTGCTGCTGCCACTCGGTGTAGCTCCATTTGTGGGCAGCCTCGGGGAGCTTACTGTCCCAAGTGCTGTGTAGATTGCCGGGCGCACCAAAAAATTTCACATTCCATCGATTACCCCCCAAGTCGTTGCGATGCCCCATGTGCATAGGCTGGTGAATGTCGCCCACGAGGTGGATAAGCATTTTGAGAGCAATTGACTTCTGTTCGGGAGTAGCCTGATCATCCTGTAGGGTGGCTACCTGAAAGCGTATGGCGCGTACCACATCCCCGCTTTCGAGTAAGGGGGCATTGTCGTATGTTTCGTCGGCATCGATGTTTTTGTAATGCCAGGTTTTGGAGTATTTATATTCCGGAGTGTTCGACGCGTTGTCGAGCCAGTTGGAGTAATATACAATAGACTTGCCGTTAAGGATACTTTCTACCGCCGCTTTTGTAACGGGAGTTAAATGATTTTCAGCTATATAGCATGTTGTATCGTGTCCTTTCTGCCCCCAAGAGAAGCCAGGCAGCGTTGCGGCGCAAAGGAGAGTTGCGCTGATGAGTGATTTTTTATTCAGCATAAATCTAATTTTTATGTGGCAAAAATAGTAAAAAAAACTGAATTTTTAAATAACTTTGTCCCGTAATTTGGACAGTCACCCCTTAAAAATAGTTTAAGCGGAGGTTCACATACTATTTCTAACACCAGAAACGAATTAACATGGAAAACAATACAGCAGTCAGCCCGAAGGCTGATTTCCGTCGCAAACCTGAATGGCTTAAGATAAAACTTCCGCGAGGATTCAAGACAGAACAGGTAATAGGGTTGCTCAACGAGCATCATATTCATACCATTTGCTCGAGCGGGATGTGTCCCAATCGTGGGGAATGTTGGGGAGCCGGGACGGCTACTTTCATGATTGGCGGTAATATATGCACCCGCAGCTGCCGGTTTTGCAACGTTACTACCGGCAAGCCACTTCCGATTGATTCATCAGAAATTAAGCATATCGTAAACTCGGTTAAATCGCTCAATCTAAAACATGTTGTGCTTACATCGGTTGATAGGGATGATCTTCCCGACGGTGGAGCGTCGCACTGGGCTGCCATGATTCGCGCTCTCAAGAATGAGTGTCCCGGAGTAACAATGGAGGTGCTAATTCCCGATTTTAAAGGTAAGGAGGGAGCGCTCGATATGGTTATTGCCGAACATCCGGATATAATTTCACACAACATGGAAACGGTGCGTCGTCTAACACCTGATGTGCGTACTTTCGCAACTTACGATAATTCGCTTGAGGTGTTGCACTATCTCGCTTCCAAAGGGGTGAAAACCAAGTCGGGAATAATGCTTGGACTTGGTGAAACCGAGGAGGAGATACTCCAGGTTATGGATGACCTTCTTGCCGTAGGGTGCCAGATAATGACTATCGGGCAGTATCTGCAACCTACCAAGGATAATTACCCTATTCAGGAGTATGTTACACCTGAAAAGTTTGAAGAATATGGTCGCATCGGTAAGGAGAAGGGTTTCCGGCATATAGAAAGTGCCCCGATGGTTCGCAGCAGCTATCATGCCGAAAAGCATATACATTAGTCATTAGTCGTTAGTCGTTAGTCGTTAGAGCTAGGCGACGAGTTCTTTTAGTTGTTAGTCGTTAGAGCTACGCGACGGGTTCTTTTAGTTGTTTGTCAATATTTGTTATAGATTTATTATGGTAATAATTGACTTTGGTGTGACACCTTATCGGGAAATGTGGGAGCGGCAGAAAGAGGCTTTCAGTACTCTTGTGGAACGAAAACGAGCACATTTGCCTGTCGAGGAGGAATTTTTTATGATAGGTGAGCACCCTCCTGTTTATACTCTTGGTTTTCACGGGAATGAAAATAATTTGCTCGCCAGTGAGGAGATGCTCCGCGCCCGAGGTGCCGAGTGCATTCGCATAGAGCGTGGCGGCGATATCACTTACCATGGTCCGGGGCAACTTATTGCATATCCAATTATCGACCTTGAAAAACGTTCCTTAGGGGTAAAAGGGTATATGAACCTGCTCGAGGAGGGTGTAATAAGGCTCATTGCCCAGTATGGTATAAAGGGTGAGAGAGTAGATGGGGCAACTGGAATCTGGATTGACGTTGGGACTCCTCGCGAACGCAAGATTTGTGCCATGGGTGTAAAGTGTACTCGCTTTGTCACAATGCATGGCTTGGCGCTGAATGTGAATACCGATATGACTGCATTTTCGGCTATTAACCCTTGCGGGTTTGTTGACAAAGGTGTGACCTCGATGGCACTTGAGCTGGGGCAGGAGGTAAATATGGATGAAGTAAAGCAGCGCTTCATTGAAATTATGAAGACGCTGCTTTTTCGAGATATTTTTTGACCTCCTTGAAAAGTTCTGAGGCAAAGACGAAATCGTTTAAGGATTCGGAACGGCTTCGGAATATAGACTTGCTGTTTCCTGTCCAGTCGCACCTACCTTTATTAATGAACACGATATGCTCACCCATTCCAAGCACGGAGTTCATGTCGTGTGTATTGATAATGGTTGTGATGTTATACTCGTGAGTAATGTCCGACAGGAGTTCGTCAATCATGATTGAAGTGCGTGGGTCGAGACCCGAGTTCGGCTCGTCGCAGAAAAGGTATTTGGGGTTCAGGGCAATAGCGCGAGCAATGGCAACGCGCTTCTGCATCCCACCGGAAATTTCGGAGGGGTATTTATTGTCTGCATTGGTAAGCCCAACGCGTTTGATGCAGAAGTGGGCTCGTTCCAACTGTTCGGCTTGACTCATTGAAGTAAACATCTTGAGAGGGAACATTACGTTGCCAAGTACGGTTTCGTTGTCAAACAGAGCAGAACCCTGGAATAGCATCCCTATTTCGGACCGCAGCTGCCGCTTTTGCGATATGTCAAGATTGCGAAATTTGCGTCCGTCATAAAGTATTTCACCCTCTTCGGGGGTAAGAAGTCCAACCAGACATTTAATGAGCACTGTTTTGCCCGATCCGCTCTGGCCTATGATAAGATTGGTTTTCCCGGTTTCGAATTTTGCGCTCACATTGTGAAGCACCTGTGCACCGTCAAACCATTTTGATATGTTTTTAGCTTCAATCATTGCAACATAAGTTTGGTGAGGATAACATCGGCGAGGAGGATAATAATTGAGCTGGCAACCACGGCTTGAGTGCTGGCTTTACCCACTTCGCGTGAGCCTCCGTTAACATAATAACCGTAGAATGACGCTACGGTCGAGATAATAAACGCAAAAACTACGGTCTTGATAATTGCATACCAGATATACCATTCGGTAAACATGGTTTGAAGACCGAGGATATAGTCCTCGAGCGACAGGAGGTTGGTGAACTTAGATACCAGCGCACCCCCCACGAGTCCCATGAAAATGGATAATACATAAAGTACAGGCATAAAAAGTACGAATCCTACCACCTTGGGGAGTACGATGAAGTTGGCTGAATTTAACCCCATGATTTCCATGGCGTCAATCTGCTCGGTGACACGCATGGTCCCTATTTCAGACGAAATGTTGCTCCCCACTTTGCCGGCAAGAATAAGAGACATCATGGTACATGAAAACTCAAGAATCAGCACCTCGCGTGTGGCAAGCCCTATTGAGAAAGCCGGAATAAACGGGGAAATGACATTAATCGACATCTGAATCAGAATCACGGCTCCGATAAAGATTGATATGATAGTAACCAGGGGGATTGATTCAACTCCGAGTTTATTCATTTCGAAAATCGACTGTTTGAGAAATACCTTCCATTTCTCGGGGGCACGGAACACCTGTGTAAGGAATATGCAATAGCGTCCGAATGTTTTGATATATGATTTGATCATCCTTAAATATATTTCGATTTGCGCTTCCGTGGAGAGAAGACTATATAGGTGTGGCAAAGTTACAAATTTTTTTTGGTGACTACTCTTCTTTTTATTAATTTTGTACAATATACTATAAGAATGTACTTAAAAAGCAGATAGAAGATGCTCGTAATAGGTATTGCAGGAGGCACCGGCTCCGGAAAATCAACGGTGGTGAGAAGAATCATAGAGTCGCTTCCCAAGGATGAGGTAGCGGTAATCCCACAGGATTGCTACTACAAGGATAATGCCGACATCCCGCTGGAGGTGCGTCTGAAAATGAATTATGATGAGCCTGATTCCATTGAATGGACCTTGCTGGCACAGCACCTGAAGGACCTCAAGGAGGGTAAGGAGATAGATATGCCAACTTATGAGTTTATCACTTGTTCGCGAAAGCCAGAAACAATCCGTGTAAAACCGCGCGAAGTTGTGGTGGTAGAGGGTATTTTGGTTTTAAACTCTCCTGAAATACGCGATATGCTTGATGTAAAGGTATTTGTTGACGCTGATGCCGATGACCGTCTGATACGAGTTATTCACCGCGACTGTATTGAGCGTGGACGTACCCCCAAGATGGTGATTGACCGTTACCAAGAAATTTTAAAGCCTATGCATGAGCTTTATATCGAACCCTCAAAGCGTACTGCTGACCTTATTGTACCTCAAGGGGGACACAATGACGTGGCAATACGTCTGCTTACTGACTATATCTCGTCAAGAATCAGTAACCCCTCAATGAAATGAAGCTGAAGGGATTATTTAATAAAGACAGATTTGCAAAAAACGGGGACTCTCAGCCTGACAAGCTCACTCCCGAAGAGGAACAGGAGCTAAGCGGCTACGAACCTGACATGCAGACCGAAACAGTAACCGTACTCACTCAGGAGCATGTAACTCTTCCTGACGGAGACACGGCATCTGCAGAAATTGCAGAGGAGATTTCAGTTCCTGAAAAAGGGGTGCTCCGTACCGAGAATCTTGTCAAAAAATATGGAAAGCGTACAGTAGCCAATAAGGTTTCGATAGATGTAACACAAGGTGAAATTGTGGGCTTGCTTGGTCCCAATGGTGCAGGAAAGACCACAACTTTCTACATGACAGTAGGGTTGATTAAGCCAAACGAGGGTCGTGTATTTCTTGACAATAAGGACATAACCTCCTTCCCGGTTTATAAACGTGCTCAAATTGGGGTGGGATATCTCCCACAGGAGGCGTCGGTATTCCGTACACTTTCGGTTGAGGATAACATACGCTCTATCCTTGAAATGACAAATACTTCCAAAGAGTATCAGAAGGAGAAACTTGAGCAACTGATTCGAGAGTTTTCGCTCGAGAAGGTGCGTCGCAACAAGGGGGCAAATCTCTCGGGTGGTGAGCGCCGACGCACCGAGATTGCTCGCTGTCTGGCCATCAATCCTAAATTTATTATGCTTGATGAGCCTTTTGCAGCTGTCGACCCCATTGCGGTTGAGGATATTCAGGAAGTGGTTTACCACCTCAAAGAGCGTAACATCGGGATTCTGATAACCGACCACAAGGCTGATTCGATTCTTGGGATTACCGACCGAGCATACCTGCTCTTTGAAGGGAAGGTGCTCTTTCAGGGCACTAGCGAGGAGCTTGCTGCAAATCCTATTGTTCGCGAAAAATATCTGGGTCGAGACTTTATCTTCACCAAAAAGAAATTTGAATGAAACCAAAATTACCACCACATAGCGCAATGCATCGTGAGAGAGGAGCCGGATATCGAATCCTGATACTGATGTGCACATTTGTGTTCATGTTTATTGTAGTATCATTGATAGGAGGGATGGTGAAATGCACTACTCTTGATGCACGAACTCAAACACTTATAGTGTCGGCACTGCAGGCTCTTCTGGCGTTTGCATTACCTTCGATTGTGGTGGCAATGCTTGGCTCTGGTTCTCCATTACGCACGCTGTCGTTAGACGGTAAGGTAGGTTGGCGTCCGATATTATTTGCAGCACTTACGCTGATTGTTGCAATTCCAGCCATGAATCAACTTGTATTCTGGAATGAGAACATGCATCTGCCACAGAGTATGGCTGCAACTGAGGACCTGTTCAGGAAATGGGAAGCGACAAGCGAATGTCTTACCGAGATGTTGCTTTCCGTCAAATCGGTAGGTGGACTTGTCTCCGGGGTTCTGGTCATCGGTGTGATTACCGGCTTTGGCGAGGAGATGTTTTTCCGGGCAGGACTCCAGCGACTGCTTGCCCAGAGCATTAACTGGCATGCTGCAATCTGGGTGTCGGCTGTGGTATTCAGCACTATGCACTTTGAATTTTTCGGGTTTGTGCCTCGTCTGCTCTTAGGTGCCTTCTTTGGCTATCTGTATGTATGGAGTGGGTCGATATGGGTTGCAATTTTCGGGCATGCACTCAATAATTCGCTTGTAGTGATTTCTGCGTGGATTGCAGCAAAGTGGGGGGTAAATGGATTTGACATGCTTGGCGTTTCAGAACATGGAATTTCAGCATTGGCAATATTTTCTACGTTGGCAGTAGCCGCTGCGTTGATATTATTTAGAAATAAATTTGCAGTTATACACAATGGCAAAGAAAGCTGATATCGGTTATCGAGAAATTCTCGCCTCAATCAAGAAAGGGGAGTACGCTCCAGTATATATCTTGATGGGGGAGGAGGATTACTATATCGATATGATTATGGACGCTCTTGAGGCCAGTGTGGTGGCTGAAGAGGATAAGGATTTTGATTTCAATCTGTTTTATGGGGTGGATGCTGATATGGACAGTGTGGTGGCGGCGGCCCAGCAGTTGCCCATGATGAGCACAAAACGTCTGGTGCTCCTTAAAGAGGCGCAATCCAAAACTCAGGCCAAGCAACAGCTTGAAAAATTAGCTCCATATACCGCCCGACCCAATTCTCAGGCAGTTCTTGCCATTGCATTCAAGGGGGATAACCTGAATGCAACCTCTGCTCTCCTAAAGAATGCAGCTAAAGGTGGGGCTGTGATTCTTAAATGTGAACGAGTCAAAGACTATCAGCTCCCCGGAATAGTGCGCGACTATTGCACTTCGCGAAAGGTCGGAATAGAGGACCGTGCAGTAGATATGCTTTGCGAATATATCGGAGGTCCGCTCACCAAGCTGTTTGGCGAGATAAACAAGCTTATACAGATTAAACGTGGTCAGGGAGATCGTATCACAGCTGCCGATGTGGAGCGAAATATCGGAATCTCGAAAGATTTTAATAATTTTGAGTTGGTGACAGCCATTGTGAAGAAGAATTATCCTAAGGCTGTGCAGATAATAAAATATTTCAAGGCTAACCCTAAAACCAACCCGACAGTGATGACAACTTCAACACTATTCACCTTTTTTAGTCGACTTGTCATAGCGCATTATCTTCCAGATAAATCTGATCAGGGTCTAAAGGATGGCATGGGAATTAGATTTCAGAATCAGCTGAACGAACTCAAGGATGGTATGAGAACCTACAATCCATATAAATCGGTGCATGCGGTTCATGCCATACGCGAATTTGACGTGAAGAGCAAGGGGGTCAATTCATTCCAGAATGAGTACGACCTTCTGCTCGAATTGATATTCAAAATTTTCACGCTTTGATTATTCGGGCACTGAAGTTGATTATTGTCGCAGAAGCTCAAAGTATCCAAGAAAACGTAGTCATTTTTAAAATCAATGTATAGTAATTATATCTAACTCTAATCTTATGAAACTAAAAAAAATGTTATTCACAGTGGCGGCCGGTGCAGCGTTCTCGCTGAGTGCATTTGCTATTACTGCTGACTACAGTAAGGTGGTGCCGTTGCCAGCCACAATCATCAGTGATGCTACTCAGAAAGGGTTTCAACTGAATCCCAACACCGTGATTATCGTCAATTCCAAATGCGATAAGATGAAGAAAAATTCCGAGTTGCTCGCCGACTATATCAAGAAGCTTACCGGGTATAAGCTGAAGGTGGTGTCGAAGGGTGCAGCCAAGAATGCAATTCTTCTCAACGACAAACTTGATTCAAAAAACAAGGAAGCCTACACACTCACCGTAAGTGAGAATGCCATTCAGATTAACGGAGCTTCTGCTTCGGGCAACTTCTATGGTATCCAGACTCTGCGCAAGTCACTTGATGCAGATAAGAAAGATGGTAAGTACATTTTCCCGGCTGTAAGCATTGCCGATGCTCCACGATTTGCCTATCGCGGTACACATCTTGACTGCTCACGTCATTTCTTTACTGCGGACTCTGTGAAGCAGTTTATCGACATCCTTGCACTTCATAACATCAACAATCTTCACTGGCACCTTACCGATGACCAGGGGTGGAGAATTGAAGTGAAGAAGTATCCCGAACTCGTAAAGAAGGGGTCAATGCGCAAATGCACTGTTCTGGGTCTTAACACACAGGAGTATAACAATACCCCTCATGGCGGTTATTATACTCAGGACCAGCTTCGTGACATCGTGAAGTATGCAGCAGACCGTCACATCAATATTGTGCCTGAGGTGGACATGCCCGGTCACATGCTTGGTGTGCTTGCCGGATACCCTGAACTTGGATGTACAGGTGGTCCGTACGAACTTTGGTGCCGTTGGGGTGTGTCGGAAGATGTACTCTGTGCCGGTAACGAAAAGGTGTACAAGGTCATGAACGACATTATGGATGAGGTGTGCGATATCTTCCCTTCTGAATATATTCATATCGGAGGTGACGAGTGCCCCAAAAACCGTTGGAAAGAGTGCCCTAAATGCCAGGCCAAGATTAAGGAGCTCGGACTCCAGCCTAAGGGTAAGATCAGCGCAGAAGAGCAGCTGCAGAGCTACTTTATGTCGCAGATTACAAATCATCTCGCAACCAAGGGTCGTAAAACCATTGGTTGGGATGAAATTATGGAAGGTGGTCTTGCTCCCGGAGCTATCGTAATGTCATGGCGTGGTGAGAATGGTGGTCGCGAGGCTGCCAAAATGGGTCACGATGCAATTATGACCCCCAGCAGCTATCTATATCTTGACTTCCCGCAGGTGGCCGACAACACCAAAGAGCCGCTTTGTGCAACTTGGGGCAAACCCAACACGCTTCAAAAAATTTATGGATACGAACCGGTGCCCAGCACATTTACAAAGGATGAAGCCAAGCACATCATCGGTCTGCAGGGTAACCTCTGGACTGAATATATGCCAAATATGCGCCACGTGCAGTATATGGCAATCCCCCGTTTGGCTGGTCTGTGCGAAGTGCAGTGGACTGCCGGCGACAAGGATTACGAAAAGTTCCAGCAGCGCATGAAGCAGTTAGCTTCGCATTACCGTCTCAATGGGTTTAATTATGCCCCTCACGGCATCCCTGCTAAATAAGTATAATATCTTGAAT
>QLIP01036305.1_pt1 | contig 29637 bp, 29 predicted proteins | sample 1769771 | NCBI WGS metagenome assembly QLIP01 (sample SAMN09428762, study PRJNA476227) | Gut metagenome, whole genome shotgun sequencing project. | isolation source: cecum | host: Rhizomys sinensis | place: China: Jinsha town of Minqing, Fujian Province | collected 2013-09-23 | reverse complement strand
ATGATTGAAGTCCCAGCCGCCGCCTTGACGATGGATTTATTTTTAAAACGCTTGGATTTTTTATCCATCGGCACCAACGATTTAACCCAATACACCTTGGCGGTGGATCGTGCGGACGAAGAAGTGGCGGGGCTTTACGATCCCCTTCATCCGGCTGTGTTGATGTTGATTGCCAAAAGCATACAAAGCGCGGAAAAAGCGGGCGTGCCCCTTTCCCTTTGTGGCGAAATGGCGGGGGACAATTTTTTTACAAGGCTTTTGTTGGGCTTGGGTTTGCGCAGTTTTTCAATGCATCCGGCGCAAATTTTGAAGGTGAAGGAAAAAATTTTCCGCTCCGATGTGGCGGAAATCACGGCACAGGTGAAAAAAATGCTGCGCGTTGAGGATTCCGCCAAATTGCGCGAAAGCCTTTCCAAGTTAAACGCGCTTTACGATAAATAATCCACGGTGAACAGCAATTTTTTTTTGAAATTTTTTGAAGGTTTACCGTGGAATGATTACTTTTTCTTGGCTAAGCCCATACAGACGCCGCTTGTTTTTTTGCACGCTTGCGGTGGTGCAACAAGCCAAATGAAAGAAGGGGAATCATTGGGTGCGCAAAGGTGTTTGGGAGTATAAAAGGGGCGCAGTTGGGGGTGTTTTTCTAAGCTCTCTGGGTTTAATTTTAAGCAAACTGGAATGTGGTTTTTCGCGCTTTCAACAAAAGCCGTGCTAAAAATATCCATTGTTAAAGTAATGGCGGGGAGTTTTTCAAATTCAAGATGAATGGCTTTTTCAATTTGCAAAAAAGGGTCGTCAATCACAATGGTTTTTTTGGTTTTTTGGTATTCTTCTTCAATGGCTTGAATGATTTTTAAATGGTCACTTGAATTGGAAATCTCTTGTAAAAAACGAAAATGCGGCATAAAGAAGTTTTCCGTTGTTTGATTAAAAATAGAGTGTTTATAAAGGATGGTGGAAAACATTAAAAAAAACTCCAACAATAAAATAGTTTTTTGTGTTTGTTTTGGTTTTTGGTTAAAACGATTTTCAAAAGCAAAAAATAAAGGGGTGATGAAACTCAAATACAATAAAGGCGGAAATGCCATCAAATAAAATAAAACATAAAAAACAAATCGGGTGGTGTAGCGCCAATGGTAAAAAACGCAAGCAATATAAATGGAAAAAGACAATAAAGCCGTGAAAATAATTTTGCTTTTTAATGTTTCATCAAAAAAATCTTTTTGATTTAAAGCTTGTTTGAGATTGCCTTGGCTAATAAAAAACAATAAAAAACAAATAACACCAAAAAAAGGAAGATAAAAAAGAAAAAGAATGTTGCCTTGGGGGTCGGTTAAAATTAAAGAGGGAATGGTGAATAAAACTTGTTGAAAAGTGGAATGTTTTTCATTTTCCATATTTTGTGCTGCGGACAACAAATAATCAATATTGGAGGGAGAATTGAAATAAAAATCAATTAAAATGGGAGAAGCAAAAAAAGTGGCGATGAAAACAGAAATAAAAAGATCTTTATAAAAAGGCTGAAAAGATTTTATTTTTTGAAATCCCAAAATAACACAAAGAAACAAAAATGGGAGTGTAAATAAAATTAAGGTGGCGTAACCGTGAATGAGAATGGAAGTGAGAAAAACAGCAGGAATGGCATAATGAAAATGTCCTCGGGACAAATGCAATAAAGAAACCACGAAAGCCAAATAAGGCGCGGTGAGGCGATAAGGAATCCAAATACCGGAACATTCTTGGGTAAACAAAACATAAAGGAAAATAAACAAAAAAGAATAAAGAAATTGAAAACGATTAAAATAATAATGGGAAAGAGATACGGCAGAAAAAGTAATAAAAAGAGAATTTAAAAAGCTTGTGCCCCACTGCCAAGTTTCTAAACGCTCAAAATGAAAAGGGGATAAGATAACTTCAAAAAAATAATTCACATAAAACCAAAAAGGTCCCGGATGGTTAAAACCAAATTTAGACCAATGACCCAAGAGCAAATAACCTTGATCATTCAATTGGTTGGCGTGCAAAATATCAGCGGCAATATCAGAAGTAATGAGTTTATTTTGCCAATCTATCCACAAAAAGGAAGCGAAAAAAGCAAATAAAAAAAGAAAAAGAATTTTGAAATAAAAACGGGATTGATTCATTATTCACCTTTTAATTAAAGCAAAATAGCCGCCTTGAATAAGGCAGCGTTGGTAATAACGGCAAGTTTTGGCGGGGATAATCATAAAATCAGGTTGTTCATCTTTCAAGCAACGGTGTTTGGCGGTGAGCGAAATGCTACTGGTTTGGGTGGTGTGGGTAATGCAAGCGGGAATGTGGTTTTCATTCAATAATTCCAAAACACCCAAAATCAAATGCACGGTGTTGACCGCAAAGGCTTCTCCGGCATTTAAATCAATACCCAAACGTAAAGGCTCTTTTTTGGGGTTTTCTTGTTGAAGAACAGAAGAAAATTGGGTCGCTTGTCTTTCAAAAAACGCCGTCTCCTCAGCAGGTTCATTTTTAGAAAACAACAAAATAAGGGATAAAATCAAAATCAAGCCATAATGAAGGGGTTTGAAATAAAGGGGCTTATTTTCATTATTCCACGCCAATTGAAAAAAGGGCGTTAAAATGGTGATAAAAAGAAGGGGGGCAACGGCGTTTAAAAAATGCACGGCGTAAAAAATAAAAGGAGCGGCGGTGTGCTGTGAAAAATAAAAAAGAGTTAAAGCGTAAATTAAAAATGAAAACAAAAAAACGGGTTTGCTTTTATTTAAAAAATCGTGGTGTGTAAAATCTTTTTTGGTTATTTTTTTGCGTTTTTCTTTGGGAATGAGAAAAGAATAAAAGAGAAACAAAAGCAACAAATAAAACAAGGTGTAATCTGGCGCTTTCACATCAGATTTTGTTTTGTTGATGAAACGATAAAAAATTTCAAAGCTGACCGTGGATAATTGCGGTTTTTCCGCCAATTGCATTTTTTGGTTGGCCAGAAAAAGTTTGTTTAAATTGGAATCCGGCTGATTGAGAAAATAATCTATAAAAATGGGGGAGGCAAAAAGAAGCGCAACAACAAACGACAACAAAAAAACCCATTTAAATTGTTTTAAATTTGGGGTAACGCGCCAGCCCATTAAAAAAGCAAGAAAAACAAAAGGAAGGGTGAAAAAAGGCGTAATGGCGTAGCCGTGAATTAAAATGCAGGAAAATAAAATAGCGGGAAAAAGGTAATTCAAATTGCCGCGGGAAAGGGGCAATAAACTCACCAAAAAAGCAAGATAAGGCGCAATAATGCGAAAGGGCATCCACAATTCGCCGATGGATTCAGAAAAACTACACAAAAAGAAAATAAAAATAAGGGAATAAATGAAATGAAAATGATTGAAATAATAATAAGATAAAGTGCGGGCGGAATAGGTGATTAAAATGGCGTTTAATAAAAAAGAGCCCACAAACCACATTTGGAGGCGCGATAAAGGGAAAGGAGAGCAGAGATATTCAATAAAAGTATTGTAATAAAACCAAAAGGGTCCCGGGTGGTTAAATTTCCAAACCGACCAATGACCGAACAACAAATAACCCTCATCTTTAATTTTGTTGGCAGTGAGCATATCGCCTGCCACATCGCCCACGGCATAAACATTCAATACGCTGTCCCAAAAAAAGAGGGCATAAAGCGAAAATAAAAAAACAGAAAAGAGTTTTAAAGGCTCGTGCAAAGTTTTCATAATTGTGCTAATCCAAAACGCTCCGTGGTGAGTAAGCATTTTTTATAAAAATGGCATTCTTGGGCTTGGGTTAAAACCAATAAGGGTTTTGTGTTTTTTGTGCAAATGTGCTTGGGGGTAAACATTGGCACACTTAAACTCAAATGATTATCCACGCAAAGCAAAATATTTTTTTGATTTAAATTTTCCAAAATACCCAAAATAATCCACGTGAGTTCGTCATTAAACCCTCTATCTTGGGTAGCCCAATTTTTGGGCGCTTGGTCTGCGGGAAGGATTATTTCTTTAAATAAAAAAGAATAAACCAAATGATTTTGAATATAAGCTGCGGGGAGATAATCCAAGCGAATAGAAACGGGTTCGTTTTGTGCGATTTGGGCAATTTCATTGCTGATGAGTTCAATTTGGTGATTGGTGCGCACAGAAGGTAAGCCAATTTTTAAGCGAATAAGGGCAATTAAAATAAGGGCAATCAAAATCCAAAGGGATTTCAATTTAATTTTTCCATCCGTTAAAAAATAAAATGGGGTCAATAAAGAGGCATATAAAATTGGGGGGAAAATGTTTAAATAATAGGCAGAATAGATCAAAAAAGGTGCAAAGCCCGGGTCAAATGTAAAGCGCCAAAAATAAAAAATAGAAAGAGCATAAATAGAGATAACCCATAAAAATAAAGGCTTAAAACTTTTAAAAAAATCACGCCAAGGAATGGTGGTTTTACTTTTGGATAAAAACAAAATACCCATCATTAAAAAAGGCAACAAAAAGGTATAATCCCAAAAAAGGGGTTCAAAAGAAGAGCCTTTGTGGGTGAAACGGTAAAATAATTCATCAATAATTTTGTTTAATTCCGGGTGTTTTTTGCTTTGCATTTCCGCGTTGACCAAAAGCATTTGGTTTAAATTGGAGGGATTATTTAAATAATGGTCTATCAAAATGGGGGAAGCAAATAAAAGGGCGGTGAAAAAAGAAAAGATGAAAATAAGTTTATATTGCCGAATGTTGTCCTGTTTTTTTAAGCCCATCAAAAAAGCAATCAATAAAAAGGGGAGGGTGAATAAAGGCATACTGGCATAGCCGTGAATTAAAATGCAAGAAAATAAAACAGCGGGAAAAAGGTAATTTAAATTCCCGCGTTGAAGGGGCAATAAAGAAACAAAAAACGCCAAAAAAGCCGTGACAATGCGCCAAGGCATCCACAAATTGCCGGCTTGATCCACAAAATGACAAAATAAAAAAATAAAAATAAAAGCATAAAACCAATCTATTTTTTTTAAATAATATTGGGAAAGAATGAGGGCGGAATAAAAAATAAAAGAAGCACTAATTAAATTTGCGCCCCAACGCCACATTTGCAGGCGGTTGAGCGGGAAAATAGACAAAACATTTTCAATAAAATGATTGTAATAAAGCCAAAAAGACCCGGGGTGATTAAACCCCCAAGTAGACCAATGACCCACCAATAAAAAACCTTCATCTTTAATTTTATTGGCAGTGAGCATATCGCCGGCAAAATCTGCGATGGGGTAAAAAGGAAATAAAGTTGCCCATTCAAAAGCGCCATAAAAAGCAAATAAAAAAAGCAAAATAAAGGGTGCTTTTTGTTTTAAAAAAGTAGGGGGAAAGTAGTTTATGTTCATTATTCTTTTTTCCGCGGTCAACCTTTAAAAAATTTCAAAAAAAATGAACGTTGACCGCGGATTTTTTAAATATTCAATTTGTGGAAAAGAGAGCGCGGTAAGTGGCGCACGATGAGCATAATTAAAGCCCAAATTCCGGGCGCATAAATCACGGGGCGGTGGTTTGCAATGCCTTTAATGATGCTGCCCGCCACCCTTTCCACCGGGGCAAAGCGCCCTTTTAAATGCGCCGTCATTGGTGTGGCGGTGGGTCCGGGTTTAATCAACACCACGTGGATGTTGGTTTGGGCAAAACGGTGTTGCAAGCCTTGGGCGTAGCGCGTGATGAGCCCCTTTGCCGCGCCGTAAATGTAATTGGATTTTCGTCCTCTGTCGCCCGCTACCGAGCCGATGACCGCCAATGTGCCTTTGCCTTGTTGTTCAAAACGGCGCGCGAAGGCTTCCATAAACAAAGCGGCGGATACGGCGTTGATGTTTAAAACGTTTTGGCATTCTTCCAAATTGTTTTGGGCATTGGTTTGGTTGGGCAAAACGCCTTGCGCAATGAGGGCGATATCAATGGGGTCTGGGATTTTTTGGATGAAATCTTCAATTGCTTTGGCATTTAAAAAATCCACCACCGCCACCTCAATTTGCGATTGGGGCGAGCGCGTTAAAAGGTCTGCTTTCAAGCGTTTTAAGCGCTCTAAATTTCTGCCCACCAAGTGAAACACAGAAGGTTTTTCTGCCCACAAACGGCAGCAGTGTTCGGCAATCAAGGAGGTTGCGCCAATGATTACAATATGTTGTGGCATTTTTAACTTCCCATCAAACGGCGCGAAAAGGCAGAAGCAAAGCCTCTATCGCGGTATTTTGCAAAGGTGTTCAACTGCGGGTAACCCGCTTCAAAAAGGTCCCGTGGCATTCGGGCGTCCTTCGCCGGATAAAGCCTTCCTTTGGCATCGCGCACAATGGCATCTAAATTGGCAAAAAGTTTTTTTGTTTTTTCCCCTTGATTGGAAAAATCCAAAGCCAAGGTCACGCCTTCTTGCGGAAAACTCAGCATTCCCATTGATTCCGCAGCCCCAAAGCTTTTTAAGACTGCCAAAAATGAGCCTGCATTGGCTTGGGCGATGGCGCGCAACATCAAAGTGGTGGCTTCTTTTGCGCCTTCCAAAGGCACAACGCTTTGGTATTGGTAAAAACCTTTTGGACCATAAAGCCGATTCCAATCGCTGACGTTGTCCAAGGGATAAAAAAACGGCACGTAATGCATTAAACGCGTGCCGTTTTTGATTTTTTGTAAATAGTAATAAGCTTGGTTGAACGCCTTTAAAGAAAAGCGGTTAACCAAAGAAAAAGGCGGCTCAATGGGCACGCTAAGGGAAAGAGAAACGGGCGGTTTTCCTTTTTTCTCAGAGAATTTGCCGCGCATAAAAATGCCGCGCCCCGTTGGGTTTAAACAATCAATCCACGCAACCGTGTGCGTCCAAGAGGAAGAATTTTGAGAAAGCGTGAAAAATTCGTCCAAATTTTGAAAAGGAATGTTTTCGGTTTCTAAGTAGGGACTGGGGATTTTTTCCAATTGTAAGGTGGCCTCGGTGATTAGTCCCGTTAAGCCTAAGCCCCCAATGGTGGCAAGGAAAAAATCGGGGTTTTCATAAATGGAGCATTCCAACAGTTGCCCATCGCTTCTTAAAAGGGAAAGGCTTAGCACCTGCGCGCCAAAGGTGCCGGAAACGTGATGACTTTTGCCGTGCACATCGTTGGCGATGGCGCCGCCTACGGTGATTAAACGCGTGCCCGGGGTGACCGGCAACGCCCAGCCGCGCGGGATGAAATAATCTTCTATTTCCTTTAACAAAATACCCGCTTCGCAGGTTAAAGCGCCCGTGTTTTCATCAAAATGGATGAAGTGGTTCAATAATCGGGTGTTGAGTAAGAGCGCCTCTTTGTTTAAGCACACATCGCCATAACTTTTGCCCATTCCGTAAGGCAAAAAAGGACCACTTGTTGTTTTAAAAAGTTTTTTTAAAGTGGGCACATCGTTGGGATAATGCACGCGGTGTGCGTCTTTGTTTAATCTTCCCCACGCGCTCACGGGTTTTTGGATGAACTGCATTGTTTCCCCCTTTCCACGGTCAAGAAAGTTTTTTTTGTGAAAAGACATAACGTTTATCCAAATGGTATTTGCTGCAATAGCCGATGGATAGCCCCAGAATGCCGCCCAAATAGCGCATTGTTTTGGTTTGAAAAAAAAGGTGAAATGCCCATTCAAATCCCCAAAAAATCAGCGTGGTGAAAACGCCCATTAAAGAATAAAGGAGAAAGGTTTTGTGGTGCGCTTTTTTGTTTGGGGGGTAAAAACAAAAAATGTAGCGCCGGTCTAATTCGTATTTTACCAAAAGCCCCACCGCCGTTCCAACGCAAATGGAAAAGAAGAGCGCGATTGTGCCTTCAAAAAAACGCACCACCACATCTTGGGCAAGAATGTTGGCGAAGGTGGCAATTACTGCGAAAATAAGGTAATTCAAAGCGATTTTTGCAAACATAAAATGAAATCACGGCTTTTCTGGGGGATTATACAACTCCTGCGTCCCAAACAATGGGTGAAAAATGTCTTTGTTTTTGCGCCTTTATTGTTCGTGGGTGCGTTTACAAATTGGCGCGCTTTTTCCACGGTCAGCGGCGCATTTTTTTTATTTTGCTGGGCTTCCTCCATCGTTTATGTTTTAAACGATTGGCACGACATTGAAAAAGACCGCCTGCACCCTAAAAAATCCCAAACGCGCCCCTTGGCTTCTGGCGTTTTACAAAAAAAACACGCGTTGACCGTGGCGTGCGTTTTGTTGTTGGGCTTGTTTTTGGGTTACTTTTTTTTGCCGCAAATCTTTCCTGCGCTTTGCCTTTATTTGGGCTTAAATCTTGCCTACACCCTTTATTTAAAACATCAGCCCGTCTGGGATATTTTCACGGTGGCGTTGGGGTTTGTGTTGCGCGTGTGGGCGGGCGCATTGGCATTAGAGGTTCAATTATCCGATTGGATGCTCATCACCACCTTGTGTTTGGCGCTTTTTTTGGTTTCCGTGAAACGCCGCCAAGAATTAAAAGACCAAGGCGCTCAAAGCCGAGCCCTCTTAGAAAAATATTCCCTGCCTTTGATTGACCGTTATGCAGAAATGTCTGCAACCGGCGCATTGCTTTTTTATAGTTTATTTGTGATTTCCCAAAAGCCGGCGCTGGCGCTTTCCATTCCCTTGGTGTTGTTTGGTTTATTTCGTTATTGGTATGTGATGGAAATTAAAAACTTGGGCGAATCCCCCACGGATGCGCTTTTTTCAGATTGGCAATTGCCCTTTGTGGTGTTGGCGTGGGTGGTGTTTTGCGCCTTTGTTTTATATGGAAAATGAACAATGGATTACGTCCTCACGCCTTCTTTGGCTTGGTTGATTGCAGGAAGCTTGAAATTTTTAATCAACTCCTTTTCCCAAAAACGCTTGGCTTTTTCTTTAATCGGTTACGGGGGCTTTCCCAGTAACCACAGCGCCATTGTTTCTTCCACCGCCGCCTTGATGGCTTTCAAATACGGCGTGGATTCTCCTTTTTTTGGGATTGCCTTTACCTTCTTTTTTATTGTGTTGTTGGACGCCAAAAGTCTGCGTGGGGAAGTGGGTAAACACGCCGCGCGTTTAAACCAACTCTCTCCCGCAGAAAAACCCTTTCGTGAAAGAATGGGGCACAAGAGCTATGAAATTCTATGTGGAGTGTTGGTGGGCGTTTTTACGGCGTGGGTGGTGGTGATTTTTTAAAAAATCCACGGTAAACAGGGAATTTTTTTAAAAAAAATTGGGCTTTGCCGTGGATTTTTCCATTTTTCCCGTGATTCTTCGCTTTGCGTAAGCAAAGCGAAGAATCTCACGCAACCGAGATTCTTCGGTCGCTACCGCTCCCTCAGAATGACTCAATAAGATTTTTGAAGAGATTCCTCAACGCCAGAATTGTTTTAAAAATTTGCCAAGGCTTTATCTTTCTTTTACAATGCGCACTTCTTTTTGGGGCCAGTTAGCTCAGTTGGTAGAGCAGCGGACTGAAAATCCGCGTGTCCGTGGTTCGATTCCGCGACTGGCCACCCTTTTTTCTCCCATCTTACAAAGGCGGCCGATGAAAAAAACTTGGCGCATTATTCTTGCTTGCTGCTGCGCTTTTTTACCCCTTGGCGTGGGCGCAACCAATTTATTTCCCGTTGAAATCAAAGCACAAAGCGTTTTCCCGCATTTGGATTTCCCCCAAAACGAACAAAGTTTGTGGGCGCGAATCAGAAAAGGCTTTGCAATGCCCGACATTGAAGATGCTTTAACCTTGCGTTATCAGCGCTTTTATGAAAGCAATCCGGCTTATTTAAAGCGCATTGTGCGCCGTGCCAAGCCCTTTTTATATCCCATCGTAGAAGAAATTGAAAAACGCAACCTCCCCACGGAATTGGCGTTGTTGCCGATGGTAGAGAGCGCCTTTAACCCCAATGCCTATTCCCGCGCGAAGGCGTCCGGCTTGTGGCAGTTTATTCCTGCAACGGGCAAGCGCTTCCGTTTGGAACAAAATTATTGGGTGGATGAACGCCGCGACATTTTGGCTTCCACCGAGGCGGCACTTTCTTATTTACAAAGCATTTACGATTTGCACGGCGATTGGCATTTGGCGCTGGCCTCTTACAACTGGGGGGAAGGCGCAGTGGGGCGCGCGGTGACCAAAAACGCCATCCAAGATTTGCCCACGGATTATTTAAACCTCAACGTGCCTAATGAAACGCGCCATTATGTGCCCAAGCTGCAAGCCTTGAAAAACATCTTTGGGGACCCCTTTTTGCTGAAAAGCTTAGGCGTAGAAGACATCCTCAACCGCCCCTATTTGGGCAGCGTGCAGTTAAAAGATTCAATGGATAGGCAAACGGCGGCAAGCTTAGCAGGCTTGACCGAAGCGGAATTGGCGCAGTTGAACCCTGCCCACAATCGCGCCTTGTTGATGGCGGACACGGAATTGTTGTTGCCCGAAGACAAAATTGAATTGTTTGAAGACAATTTAGAAAACTTTGATGCGCCTTTACACAATTTAAAAATTTACCGTTTAAAACAAAATTTAAGTTTGGCGCAATTTGCCAAGCAAAACGGCTTTTCTTTAAAAGAACTTGCTCTCATCAACGGTTTGCCGGAAAAAACCGTTTTGAAAACGGGCTCTGCTTTGCTCATTACGAAAAACATCGCTGGCGCAAAAGATTTGGAGGCTTTTTTAAGCGAACACGGCACGCCGGAATTGTGGATTCAAAAAGCGGTGGCGAAAAAGCGCAAGAAAAATTTGAAAAAACGCCCCGTGACCCAAACCGCTGCCCGCAAAAGCAATTCCAAAACTTAGGTTTTAAAAAATCCACGGTGAAACTTAAATTTTTTTCAAAAATTTTTAAGGTTCACCGTGGAAAAACTAAATCAATTGCGCCAAATTGGGCGTGGGTCCGGGGGGATTATTTTTAAAATAAGAATCAATCCCTTTAAACAAGGCTTGCGCCAAGCGCGTTTGGTAAGTTTGGTTTTTTAAGCGTTTTTCTTCGGCGGGGTTAGAAATGAAGGCGGTCTCCACCAAAACGGAAGGAATATCCGGGGCTTTTAAAACGGCAAAGCCGGCTTGCTCCACATCGCTTTTGTGCAAGGTATTGACGGTTTTGATTTCATTTAAAAGATAATTTCCCACCTTCAAGCTGTGATTTTTGGTGGCGGTTTGGGACAAATCCAACAAGGTTTGCGCCAAAAATTTGTCTTGTAAAATATTTTTATTTGCCCCGCCCACCAAGTCGGATTCATTTTCTTTTTTCGCCAAAATTTTTGCCAAGGTGCTGGATGCCCCTTTTTCAGACAACACAAACACGGAAGAGCCTTTGGCGTTGGGCGTTTCCCACGCGTCCGCGTGAATGGAAATGAATAAATCTGCGTTTAAGCGCCGCGCTTTTTCAACGCGTTTATGAAGAGGCACAAAAAAATCCGCATCCCGCGTCAATACCGCGCGCATATTTTTTTGGCGGTCAATTTCTTTTTTCAATACGCGCGCAATTTGCAGGGTGACGTTTTTTTCATACGTGCCGCCCCGCCCAATTGCCCCCGGGTCCTCCCCGCCGTGCCCCGGGTCTAAAACTACGGTAATCACGCGATTTTGGGCGTTTTGCATAGATTTTTTGGGAATTTTTGGGGCGTTCACCGTGGATTTTTTGTTTTCCACGGTGGACGTTTCATTTTTTTCAGGTTTTAAAGGAGGCAGTAAATTTTCATTTTCGTTTAAGAGCGCCAAGAGCGGGTCTTTGGGGGGTTGCGGGTATAAATCCACCACCAAACGATGCCGATAGTGTTCCACCGGATCCAAAGTAAAAATTTGCGGGGCAATCTTGCCTTTTAATTCCAACACCAAACGCACCACCTCGGGCGTGAATTGTCCGGCACGCAAGGTGTGTAAATAAGGGTCTTGGGCGTTGATGTTTTGCGGAAGGCTTTTTATTAAAGATTGAAACGCCACGCCTTCAATATCCACCACCAAGCGCGCGGGATTTTCCAACATAAAATGGGTGAATTTCAAGGGTTGGTTGTGTTCCAAGGTCACGCGCGTGTAATCCTCAGAAGGCCAAACGCGCACGGCAACGATAGAGGCCAAATTAGCCCACGCGCCCAAAGGGGTGAGGGAAAAAAGTAAGCCTAAGGAAGATTGCAGGAATAATCGGCGAGAAAGGGGAGGATTTTCGTCAAACATTCTTCGCCCTTTATGCTGTGGGCGGACAATTCCGCGCGGCGCATTTCATTTTCCGGTTGCAAGGCGCACAACAAATCGGCAGGGGGAACGAACCCTTTTGCCTTTTGATGCCATTCCACCAAACACAGGCTTTGATTGTGAAAATATTCATTAAAACCGGCTTCTTCAAATTCAAACGGAGAATGAAAACGATAAAAATCAAAGTGATACAAGTATAAACGAGAAAAAGGATAAACTTCAACCAAACTATAAGAAGGACTTTTGACTTTGCCTTGAAAGCCCAAACTTTGGATGATAAATTGCGCCAAGGTGGTTTTGCCTGCGCCCAAGGGCCCATCCAAATAAAGCACGAAAGGAGCGCTTAAATGTTGGGCGAAGGCATTTCCCAAATCGCGCGTGGCGTTTAAATGGTGGAGAAGAAAAGAATGGGACATTGGGATTCCCTTAAAACAGAATGGAAAAATGAAGCCTTGCGCGCAGGGTTTAGCCACGCGGCGGTGGTGGATTTAACTTTGAGCGCAACAGAAAAAGCGCATTTTAAAGAAAGTTTAGAAAAAAATTTAAGCGCCTTGGATTACATCGCGCAAAATTTAGAAATTCGTTTTAACCCGCAAAAACTTTTAAAGAACGCCCAATCTGCCTTATTGGTGAGTTTGCCTTACGCTATGCAAGCCAAAGCAGAATCCCCCATTTCGTTTTACGCTTTGGGAAAGGATTACCACAAAGTGGTGCGGGGGCGCTTAAAAAAAGTGGTGCACCATTTCCAAGATTATTTATCTAAACACGATGCGGAAAGTTTTCAAACCGCCACCTTCCGCATTTTTTGCGATAGCGCCCCCGTTTTGGAAAAAACCTATGCCGAGCGCTGCGCGTTTTTTTGGCGCGGGAAAAACTCGTTGATTTTAAGTAAAGAAGGCTCGTTCTTTTTTTTGGGGGGCGTTTTAACCAATTTGCCTTTTGCGCCGGATGAAGGAAATTCAAAAGAACACTGCGGCACGTGCCGAAAATGTATAAAAGCCTGCCCCACTGCCGCCATTTTAGAAAACAGAACCATCCAAACCGAGCGCTGCGTGGTGTTTTGGTTAAATAAAGTCAAAGGCAAAATTCCTTTGGAAATTTGTAAGACCATCGGTGTGCGGGTTTACGGTTGCGATGCCTGCCAAGTGGTTTGCCCGTGGAATAAATTCGCGCAAAAAAAAGATGCCGCTTTTACGCCGCAGCCTTTTTTCAACCCCGTGGATTTACCCGCCCTTTTTTTGTGGGATGAAAAAACCTTTTTAAACAATTTGGAAGGCTCATCCATTCGCCGTTTGGGCTTTTGGACGTGGCAAAGAAACGTGGCGATTGCGTTAACCAACTGGGCGCTCTCAAAAAAAACAGAAGAGAAAACCATTGCCCATTTACTTTTACAAAAATTAAACCAAGCAGGCTTACCCGATTGGCTGAGGGAACAATTTGGGGAATTATTGAGCTCTTTTAATTTTCCACGGTAAACCTTAAAAAAAATTTCAAAAAAAAGAAGGGTTTACCGTGGATTTAAGCCTGCACAATGGATTCCAATTTTTTTAAGTTGTTGATTTTAATATGCTTATTTTGCACACAAATCCAGCCTTCTTCTTGGAAGCGGGAAAACGCGCGCGAGACAGTTTCTAATTTTAAACCCAGAAAACTCCCGATTTCTTCGCGCGTCATTTTTAAGTGAAATTCGCAGGAAGAAAATCCGCGCTCGGAAAAACGCTTGGATAAATTCACCAAAAACGCCGCCAAACGTTCTTCGGCGCGCATCGTGCCCAACAACAGCATTGTGTGGCGGTCTTCTACAATTTCGCGACTCATCACTTGGTTCAATTGGTGTTGCAGGGAGTAAATTTTTTGTGAAATGCGCTCAATGCCGGAATAAGGAATAATGCACACTTCGCTGTTTTCTAAGGCAACGGCATTGCAGGAATGCAAATTTGCGGCAATGCCGTCCAAGCCCAAAATATCGCCTTCCATTTGAAAGCCAGTGACTTGGGTTCTGCCGTCTTCCAATAAAATGTCGGTTTTGAAAAAGCCCGCGCGGATGGCGTAAATGGATTGAAAAGCACTTCCTGCGCGGTAGAGAAAATCGCCTTTTTTAAGGGTTTTTTGGTGGCTCACCAAAGGTTCAAGGTGCAACATTTCTTCTGCGCTTAAACTAAATCGGCAGAGTGCGTTAAAACTGCAATGCGCGCACGCAGTTTGGGAAAGTGTGTCGGGTTGGGGCATATTTGTTTTATATTGATGGCGTTTTTTTTGATTATATAAGCTTGAAAGGTGTTTATGAAGTCGCTTGATTTTTCTTTTGAACAGTTGGTGTTTGACCACCAGTTGATAAAGCGCTTTGATGTGAACGGTCCGCGTTACACTTCTTACCCCACGGCAGACCATTTTACCCCGACTTTTAATGCGGATTCGGCGAAAGCTTTTTTAAAAGAACGCGCGGAAAATGTGAAACGCGCTTTGTCGCTTTATTTCCACATTCCCTTTTGCAGCACCATTTGCTTTTATTGCGCCTGCAACAAAATCGCCACCAAAGACCATTCCGAGAGCGCCGTTTATTTGGATTATTTGGAAAAAGAATTGAATTTGCACGAACAATTTTTAAAAAATGAAGCATCGCACCAAGTGGAACAATTGCATTGGGGGGGAGGCACGCCCACGTTTTTAAGCGATGAAGAAATGTTGCGCTTAATGAAAATGATTAAAAGCCATTTTCACTTAGAAAAAAATGGCGAATATTCTATTGAAGTTGACCCGCGCAAGGTGAATGCAGAAACGGTGGCGCTCTTAGGCGAATTGGGTTTTAACCGTATGAGCGTGGGCGTGCAAGATTTTAACGAAACCGTGCAAGCGGCAATCAATCGCGTGCAAACAGAAGAAGAAACGTTAAATGTCATTAACGCTGCGCGCCAGAACGGTTTTCAATCGGTATCGGTTGATTTGATTTACGGTCTCCCCTGCCAAAGCTTAGAAAAATTTGAAGAAACGATTGAGCGCGTTTTAAAAATGAATCCGGATAGATTGTCCATCTACAACTACGCGCACTTGCCGCAACTTTTTATGCCGCAGCGCCGCATCAATGCAGAAGATTTACCCTTACCGGAAACCAAATTGGCGATTTTGTCTATGAGCATTCAAAAATTGATGAATGCCGGTTATGTGTTCATTGGAATGGATCATTTCGCCAAACCCGATGACGAATTGGCTTTGGCGCAGCGCCAAAAACGCCTGCACCGCAATTTTCAAGGCTATTCCACGCACGCCGACTGCGATATGTTGGCGCTGGGGGCGTCTTCCATCAGCAAAGTGGGGGATTCTTATTTTCAAAACCAAAAAACACGAGAAACCTATTACGCCCCCTTGGATGAAGGGCTGTTTCCCGTTGCGCGCGGCATTGTTTTAACTGCGGATGATATTTTGCGCCGCGATTTAATCCAGCGCTTGATGTGCCATTTTGAAGTGGATTTTGTGGACTTGGAAAATCAATATCACATTGATTCTCAAAATTATTTTAAAGAAGAATGGGAACAATTGAAAAAAATGGAAGAATCCGGTTTGGTCAATTTGGAAGAAAAACTTCTTCGTGTGTTGCCCGCAGGAAGAATGTTGGTGCGCGTGGTGGCGATGGTGTTTGACGTGCATTTGCGAAAAAGTCGCGCAAGCTATTCCAAGGTCATTTGAATTTTAAAAAAATTGGGGTGCACCGTGGATTACACCGCGCTTTTTTTGGCTGGCTTATTGGGAGGCGGGCATTGCTTGGGGATGTGCGGCGGCGTGGTGATGTTGATGAATCGCGCCGCCTTTTCCCATATTCTGGCTTACAACGCCGGGCGCGTGTTGACTTACATTTTCTCCGGATTTTGCGCGGGGCTACTGGGCGAAGTGGGTTTTTTGTTTGCGCAATCTTTGATTTACCGCGCGCTTCTTTATTTTTTCGCTTCTTTTTTAATGTTGGCGATGGGCTTTTATTTATTAGGAATCCCCTTTTTTTTAAAGCCTTTTGAAAAAATGGGAGGGGTGGCGTGGGGGAAAATCGCGCCTTTAACCCAAAAATTTTTCCCCGTTCAAAATTTTAAGACCGCTTGGTGTTTGGGTGGGTTGTGGGGCTTTATTCCGTGCGGGTTGGTTTATGCCGCCTTATCCGTTGCCTTATCTTCTGCAAACGCCTTAGAAGGCGCGCTGTTGATGGCTTCTTTTGCCTTAGGCACGTTGCCGATGATGTTGTTTGCGCCTTTTTTACTTTCCAAAATCACAGCAAAAACGCGCGCCCTTGTGCAAAAAATTGCAGGCTTCACCTTGCTTTTGTTTGGGTGTTTGGGCATTTACCGCGTGCTTTTGTTTTGGAAGATTTTTTAAAAAAATGGAAAGTTTACCGTGGAATTTTTGAGTGTTTTCCGCGGTCAACCGATTTTTATTTTGAAGATTTTAAAAAATGAAATGCCTTGAATTTTCCATCCACGGAATGCATTGTGCATCCTGCGCCAATCGGATTAGTCGCGCCTTAAACGAACAAAAGGGCGTGGAAGCTTTGGTTAATTTTGCCCTCAACCGCGCGCGCGTGCGTTTTGATGAAAGTATTTCAATAAATGATTTAACCCAAATCATTGAAAACACCGGCTTTTCGGCAAGCCTTTACAATCCATTTGATTTTCAAAAAGAAGAAGAACATTTAAAAAAAATCGCGCGCCAAGAAAAACGCCACGTTTTGGGCGCGTGCCTTTTTACCCTTCCTTTTTTGGTGCAAATGCTTTTGATGTGGGGGGGAAACCACGCGACACTTCCCCCTTTTGTGCAATTTATTTTGGCAAGCGTGGTGCAGTTTTTTTTCGGTTTTCAATTTTACAAAGGCGCGTGGAGCGCTTTAAAAAACAAAAGCGCCAATATGGATTGCTTGGTGGTCTTAGGTAGCTCTGTGGCGTGGGGATTTTCCACCCTTGTTTTTTTATTCCAACTCAACGCCCACCTTTATTTTGAAGGGGCAGCGATGGTGATTGCCTTGGTGCTCTTGGGGAAATTTTTAGAAAATCGCGCCAAAGAAAAAACCAACGCCGCCTTAAAAGCGCTCATCCACTTGCAGCCCCCAATGGCGCGCTTAAAAACCCCAGAAGGCATCAAAGAAATTCGCGCGGACCTTTTGATGGCGGGCGATGTGTTGGAAGTTTTAGAAGGCGAATCGCCCCCTGCGGATGGGGTGTTGTTGGAAGGCAAGGCTTCTTTAAACGAATCAATGCTCACAGGGGAATCCGCCTTTGTGGTGAAAGAAACAGGCGATTCCATTTTTTTGGGCACGCAAAATGTGGGAAACGCCTTTTTAATGCGCGCGGAAAAAGTAGGAAGCGATTCTTTACTTTCCCACATCATCAAGGAAGTAGAAAACGCGCAATCCTCGCGCGCTGCGGTGCAAAATTGGGCGGACAAAATCGCCAACATTTTTGTTCCCTTGATTTGCCTTTTCGCCTTGTTCACTTTTTTTGCGTGGCTTGGGGCGGGGAATGTGGAAGCCGCGTTCATCAACAGCGTGTGTGTTTTGGTGGTGGCGTGCCCTTGCGCTTTGGGTTTGGCAACGCCCGCAGCCTTGGTGGTGGGCGTGGGGCAGGGCGCAAAATTCGGCATTTTGATTAAAAACGCCCAAAGTTTAGAAAACGCTGCCCAATTAAATAAAATCGCCTTAGATAAAACGGGCACGCTCACCGAAGCTCTGCCAAAGGTTTCTACTTTCCATCTTTTTAGCGGGGAAGAAAATTCAATTTTCAAAATGGTTTATTCAATAGAAAAATCCATCAACCACCCGTTGGCAAAGGCAATTGCCCAATTTTGTAAAGAAAAAAATAATTTCCACGGTGAACCTCCTCTTTTTTTTGAAAACATCCAAAACCAAATTGGGGAAGGGGTGTTTGCCCAAGTCAACGAATCGCAATATTTCTTGGGCGCGCCCAAAAATACCCAAATCCCTTTTTTTGAAACGGCTTTGGAAAAAGGGGAAAGCGTGGTGGCGTTTTATGAAAATGAAGTTTTGTTGGCGGGCTTTGCTTTAAAAGACCCCTTACGCAACAGCGCGCAAAACGCCTTAAACCGATTAAAACAACAAGGGGTGGAAGTGGTGATGTTGACGGGTGATTTTGAACGTGTGGCGCAAAATTTGGCGCAGAGTTTAAACATTCCTTTTTACGCGCGATTAAAACCCATTGATAAAGCCCAAATGATTGAACAATGGCAAAAAAACGGGGAAATCGTGGGAATGGCGGGCGATGGCATCAACGATTCCGTTGCGCTTTCCCGCGCCAATGTGGGTTTTGCGATGGGTAAAGCCGCTTTTATTGCGCAAGAATCGGCAGATATCACCTTGATTAACAACGACTTGAACGCGCTTTCTGATTCCATTGATTTATCCCGCGCGGTGTTGGGGAAAATCAAACAAAACTTGTTTTTTGCGTTTTTTTACAATCTTTTTGCCGTGTTGTTGGCAGCCTTTGGGTTTTTAACCCCCGCCATCGCCGGCGCAGCAATGGCGTTGAGCTCCATTTCTGTTTTGATGAACGCTTTAAGCTTAAAATATTGGCAACCAAGGAGCACAGGATGATTAAAAAAGCCGTTTTTCCGGTGGCGGGTTTGGGCACGCGATTTTTGCCTGCCACCAAAGCCAGTCCCAAAGAAATGCTGCCGGTGGTGGATAAACCGCTGATTCAATACGCCGTGGAAGAAGCGGTGGAAGCCGGCATCACTGAGATGATTTTCGTCACCGGACGCTCTAAGCGTGCCATAGAGGATCATTTTGACAAAGCCTATGAATTGGAAAACGAATTGATGTTGCGTCAAAAATACAAAATGCTGGATTTTGTGCAGAACCTTTTGCCGCGACACATCCATTGTGTTTATATCCGCCAACAGGAAGCCTTGGGCTTGGGACACGCGGTGCTGTGCGCCCAAAGTGTGGTGGGCAATGACGATTTCGCCGTCTTGTTGGCGGATGACTTATTGGATGCCACCCCGGGCGTTTTGGCGCAAATGTTGAAGGTGTATGCAGAACAAAAAGGCAGCGTCTTGGCGGTGCAGGATGTCCCCTTAAACCAAACGGATCAATACGGGATTGCAGCAACGCAAAAAACAACAAAAGAACCCCCCAACGTGGAGCGCGTTTTGTCTTTGGTGGAAAAGCCCAAACCCCAAGAATCGCCTTCTACTTTGGGCGTGGTGGGGCGCTATGTTTTAACGAATAAAATTTTCAATTATTTGAAAAAAATCACGCCCGGTTCGGGCGGCGAAATTCAATTGACCGATGCCATCGCTCAACTCTTAAAAAAGGAAAATGTCTGGGCATACCGCTACCACGGCACGCGTTACGATTGCGGCTCTAAATTGGGTTATTTGGAAGCTACCGTCACCTTGGGGCAACGCCACCCTGAAATCGGCCAAGCATTCAAAGAATGGCTGAAACGGCAAAGTTTTTGATTTTTTCGGGTTTCCACGGTGAACCTTCAAAAATTTTGAAAAATATCGCTTCACCCAACAAGCCGTCATTCTGAGGGAGCGATAGCGACCGAAGAATCTCTTCAAAAGAAAACCAAGATTCTTTGCTTTGCTCAGAATGACGCTTTTTTTCAGTTTTCATTTTGAAGAGATTCTTCGCTTTGCCTACGCAAAGCTCAGAATGACCTTTCTTTATTTCATTTCCCCACGGTCAACCTTCAAAAATTTTGAAAAACATCGCTTCACCCAACAAGCCGTCATTCTGAGGGAGCGCAGCGACCGAAGAATCTCACGTCAAAAAACAACCTCATTTTTAGCAAAAATAAGGTCATTCTGAGCCGGCAGGCGAAGAATCTCTTCAAAAGAAAACCAAGATTCTTTGCTTTGCTTACGCAAAGCTCAGAATGACGGAAAAGGGAAAGAAGTGACGAAACCACACAGAGTCATTCTGAGGGAGCGGTAGCGACCGAAGAATCTCTTCAAAAGAAAACCGAGATTCTTCGCTGCGCTCAGAATGACGCTTTTTTTTCAGTTTTTACTTTGAAGAGATTCTTCGCTTTGCTTACGCAAAGCCCAGAATGACGTTTTTTTACCACGGTCGACCTTCAAAAATTTTGGAAAAAAATGAGAGTTTACCGCGGATGTTTAATTTTCATTGTGAAAATGCTTGGCGATGGTTTGGATGATTTGTTGTGATAGAAAAGTTTTGCTTCCGGAATATTCTGTTTGGGTGTGGGGGGTTATCAAAAAAATGCGGTTGTTTTCCCCGCCAAAGCCTTCTTTAATGTCGTTGGCAATAATCAACGGAATGTTTTTTTTCAAGCGTTTTGCCTTCGCATTTTCTAAAACATCTTCGCTTTCTGCCGCAAAACCCACGCAAAAAGGCGGGTGACTTAAAGCTGCCACTTTCGCCAAAATGTCTGGGTTTTCCACCAATTCAATCCGGGTTAATTTGCGTTTTTCCTTTTTTAACTTTTCTTTAAAAACCGTTTTGGCGCGGTAATCGGAAACGGCGGCAACGCTGATGAAAATATCCGTGTTTTGAATGGCTTCAAAAACGGCTTTTTCCATTTCCAAGGCGCTTTGAACAAACACGGTTTGAGCGTGTAAGGGCGGGGTTAAGGCGGTTTTGCCACTGATTAAAAGCACCTTTGCGCCCGCAAAAGACGCCATTTTGGCGATGGCGTAACCCATTTTGCCGGAAGACAAATTGGTGAGTCCGCGCACGGAATCAATGGGTTCAAAGGTTGCGCCTGCCGTCACCATCACGCGCTTGTTGTTTAAAATTTTGGGGGAGGAGTGAAAAATCAAATGTTCTAAAATGGCATCGGGTTCTGCCATTTTGCCCACACCCACTGCTCCGCAAGCCAAGTCGCCTTCTTGGGGGGGCAAAAAAATGACGCCATCATTTTTTAAACGGCTGATATTGCGTTGCGTTGCCGCGTTTTCCCACATCAGGGTGTTCATCGCAGGCGCTAAAATCAAGGGGCATTTTCTTGCTAAAACTATGTTTTGCAATAAATTCGTGGCAAAGCCGCTCGTCAAATGTGCCAAGGTGTTGGCGGAGGCGGGCGCAATGAGGACGAAATCTGCGTTTTGGGATAATTCAATATGCGCCAAAGGGTTGGAAAAAGTATCACTCAAAACCGCGTTGTGCGTAAAGGTTTCAAAGGTTAAAGGCGTTACAAATTTTTGGGCAGATTCTGTCATCACCACCTGAACCTTCGCGCCTTCTTTTAAAAGCAAACGGCACAAATAAATGGATTTATACGCCGCAATGCCACCGGTGATGCCCAAAACGATGTTTTTTCCTGCCAAAAATTGCATAGCCCACCTTTTTAAAAAAAATCCACGGTCAAGCTTAAAAAAATTTCAAAAAAATGGAGTGTTGACCGTGGAAAAATTTAAACAGAAAAGGATTCCCCGCAGCCGCATTGCCCTTTGGCGTTGGGGTTGTTGAATTTGAAGCCTTCGTTAAAGCCTTCTTTGGCAAAATCCAATTGTGTGCCATCCAAATACGGTAAGCTTTTGGAATCCACAAAAATTTTCACGCCAAAGGATTCAAAAACGCAGTCGTCTTCCCGCTCTTTGTCTACGTATTCCAATTTATACGCCATCCCGGAGCACCCGCTGGTTTTCACCCCCAAGCGCAGCCCCAAGCCTTTCCCGCGTTTTTTTAAAAATTTCTGCACGTGTTCTGCTGCTTTTTCGCTTAAAGAAATGCTCATTGGTACTCCTCGTTTTTCTTTTTGTAATCCGCAATCGCCGCTTTGATGGCGTCTTCTGCCAAAACGGAACAGTGGATTTTCACCGGTGGTAACGCCAATTCTTCGGCAATGGCGGTATTTTTGATGCTGAGGGCTTCTTCCAAGGTTTTGCCCTTCACCCATTCCGTGACCAAGGAAGAAGAGGCGATGGCAGAACCGCAGCCATAGGTTTTGAATTTGGCGTCTTCAATCACGCCGCCAGTGCCCACTTTAATTTGCAATTTCATCACGTCTCCGCAGGCGGGCGCGCCCACCATTCCCGTGCCCACGTTTTTTTCATCTTTATTCAGTGATCCCACATTGCGCGGGTTTTCGTAATGATCCAACACTTTTTCGCTGTAAGCCATTTTGCTTTCCTTTTTTAATGCGCATTCCATTGAATGCTTGAAATGTCTACCCCCTCTTGATACATCTCCCACAAGGGCGAGAGTTCGCGCAAACGCGTGATTTTTTCTTTTAAAAGGGCAACGGTGTAATCAATTTGTTCTTCGGTGGTAAAACGCCCAAGGGAAAAACGAATGGAAGAATGCGCCAATTCATCGGCTCTGCCCAAGGCGCGCAACACGTAAGAAGGCTCTAAACTCGCTGAGGTGCAGGCTGAACCGCTGGATACGGCAATTTCTTTTAAAGCCATCAGCATTGATTCGCCTTCCACGTAATTAAAACTCAGGTTTAAATTGTGCACGGCGCGATGTTCTAAGTCGCCATTGATGTAAACCTCTTCCATATCCGAAAGTCCGTTTAATAAACGGTCGCGCAAATTTTTTAAGCGCGCATTTTCTTCTTTCATTTCTAAGCGCGCCAAACGAAAGGCTTCGCCCATTCCCACAATTTGGTGGGTGGGTAACGTGCCTGAACGCATTCCGCGTTCGTGCCCGCCGCCGTGCATTTGCGCTTCCAAGCGCACGCGCGGTTTGCGGCGCACGTAAAGCGCGCCAATGCCTTTGGGCCCATAAACCTTGTGCGCAGAAAAACTCATCAAATCGGCTTCTAAATGGTTTAAATCAATTTCCACTTTGCCGGCGGCTTGCGCGGCATCAATATGAAACAAAATGCCTTTTTCTCGGCAAATTGCCCCAATTTCTTCCACCGGTTGAATGACGCCAATTTCATTATTGACCAACATCACCGAAACCAAGGCGGTTTCATCGGTTAAAGCTTTTTTAAATTGGGTTAAATCCACTAAGCCGTTTTCTAAAACGTCTAAATAAGTGACTGAAAAACCTTCGCGTTCTAAGGCGCGCATTGTGTCCAAAACGGCTTTGTGTTCGGTTTTAACGGTGATCAAATGCCGACCCTTGGTGTGTTGGTAAAAATGCGCCGCTCCTTTTAAGGCTAAGTTATCCGATTCCGTTGCTCCGGAAGTCCACACAATTTCGCGCGGGTCGGCGTTGATGAGCAACGCCACCTCACGGCGCGCTTCTTCCACGGCGGCTTCGGCTTCCCAACCCAAAGCGTGCGAGCGTGAAGCGGGATTGCCAAAATGTTCGGTGAGCCACGGAATCATTTTTTGTGCCACGCGCGGGTCAACCGGGGTGGTCGCGGAATAATCTAAGTAAATGGGAAAATGCATAAAAAGTCCAAAAAATAAAGAAATGAAAAGACAAGGGGATAGCGTAATAAGTTCCGTTTATTTTATCCGCGCGGATGGTGTTGTTGGTGCAATTCTTTTAAGCGCGCTTGGGCAATGTGGGTGTAAATCTGCGTGGTGGAAATGTTGGCGTGCCCCAAAAGCATTTGCACGGAACGCAAATCCGCCCCGTGATTGATCAAATGCGTGGCAAAGGCGTGGCGCACCACGTGAGGAGAAAGCTTATTGGGGTTGATGCCCGCTTTGACTGCGTAAAGCTTTAAATTTTTCCAAAAGCCTTGGCGGGTTAAGGCTTTGCCAAAACGGCTTAAAAAAACGGTGTGTTTGGATTCCGGGCGGCTTAAAAAAACGCGTCCGGTTTTTAAGTAAAGTAGAAGATAATCCACCGCCACTTCGCCCAAGGGCACTAAGCGTTCTTTGTTGCCTTTGCCCACCACGCGCACCACGCCATCGGTTAAAGAAACGTTGTTTAAATTCAAGTGGATGAGTTCTGAAATGCGTAGACCCGTTGCGTATAAAACTTCCAACATTGCGCGGTCGCGAAGCCCCGCGGGCGTATTAACATCCGGCGCGTTCAACAAAATTTCCACTTCTTTTTCGCTCAACACTTTGGGTAAGGAGTGGGTTTTCACAGGGTTTTGGATGATTTCCGCAGGGTTATCTTGTCGTTCTTGATGGACCATCAAAGCATAAAAAAAGCGCCGAATGGTCGCCAAATAACGCGCTTGGGAAGAGGTTTTGCTCTTTTGCGAAAAATCCGCCAAAAAAGCGCTTAAATCCGCAGAGGAAATGGCTTTTAAAAGTGGGGCGTTGTTGCACTCCAACCATCCTGAGAGTTGAGTTAAGTCGCTGCGGTAGGAACTCAAAGTCAATTCCGCCAAACCGTCCTCTAACCACAATTGGTCGCAGAATGCATCAATTGCTTTTTCATCCTCAACGCGCATTTTCGTTTTCCAACAAGCTTTGTTTAACCCGAACGAAAAAATTTTCCCGTTGACCGTGGAAACCGCCCAAATTTTTTTTGCCCACCACGCGGTGGCACGGCACAAAAAGAGGAAGGGGATTCACCTTTAAACTTTGCCCCACGCCCTGCGCGCTGCTTTTTAAAGTTTGCGCCAATTCTTGATAAGTGCTTGTTTTTCCAAAAGGAATGCGGATTAAAACTTCCCGCAATTTTTTTTGAAAAGGGTTTAAACCCACTTCTTCCATCGGCAAAAGGGGAAGGGGCTTTTGTTCAAAAAAATAGTTTTTTAAATGCTTTGCCACTTCTTTTGTAAACAAGTTTTCCGCGCAACAAAAAGAAAGATTTTCAACAGGCAAAAATTCCGCGCGATGCAGTTTTTGGTGGTGAATCCACACGCAAAAAGCAAAAAAACGGAAAGGAAACACAATCTGTGGCGGGTTGTTTGAAAAAAAATCCACGGTCAAGGCTTTATTTTTTAAAAAAAAGGCATTGTAACTGACAAATTTTGAAAATTTTCAAACAAATTTTGGCAAGTAAAAGCCAATAAAGACGGCTAAAAATTCTTAAAACATTTTAAAAAACAAAGTCTTAAAAAATTTTAGACGGATTTTTGGTTTTTGGCATATATTGTGCTTTTCCCAATGCGGGTGACGGAGGTTTTCCTATGAATCAAAAAGGTTTTTCCTTAATAGAGTTAATGATCGTGGTGGCGATTGTCGGTGTGTTGGCGGCGATTGGCATTCCCGCTTACCAAGATCATGTCATTCGCTCGCAGGTTTCCAGCGCGGTAATGGAATTGGCGGCTGGTCAAGTGGGGGTGGATAACAACAAAGCCATACGCGTGAAGCCTTTGTTGTCGTTAGGCAACCCCGGACACATTGGAATTGGCTCTGCGGATAAGAAAACCACTTTTTGTTTGTTGGATATTGTAAACGATGTTTCGTGCGCCACTAATAATGTGAAAAAAGAGGTTTTAATTTGCACGATGGGGGGGGGGACGTCCACCGTGAATGAAAATGTGAATGGCAAAAAGATCAAATGGCTGCGCACCGGTCCGGGCAGGTGGCAGTGCGAATCCGATGTGGATGCCAATTATCTGCCTACGGGTTGTGTGCATAAAGATACCGCCACCATTACAAACGGTCACTGTTGATTTTAAAAGTTTTTTCCGCCGAAAAAGCCCCGTGTCCCACGCGGGCTTTTTTTTGTGCGTTTAATCTTGGGGCACAAAAACCGGCTCGGTTTCCAAAAAAATATCAAAACGCTGTAAGACGTTTTGTTGAATAAACTTTGTGAAATCGTCCAATTCTGCTCGGGTGGCGTTTTGGTAATGCACGAGAATTAAAGCGTGTTGAGGAAAAATGCCCAAAGTTTCTCTTTTGTTTTTTATTCCTTTTAACCCGGCTTCTTCAATCAAAAAAGCCGCGGAAATTTTAAAATCTTCCCCTTCTTGCCAAAACGGCAAATGGGGAAAATCTTTTTTTAATTTTTCAAATGCGCTTTTTTTGATTTTTGGATTTTTAAAAAAACTGCCAACATTGGGCAAAATCTGGGGGGCGGGCAACTTGGCGGCACGTGTTTTTAAAACCCAATTTAAAATTTTTGGGGGAGTGGGCGTTTCATTTAAAAAGATATTTTTTAAACCCGCATAATCCGTTTGCATTTTCCCTTTTTTGGGAATTTTAAAAATGGTTTCCGTAATCAAAAAAGGGTTGTCAGGGTTTTTAAAAATGCTGTTGCGGTAAGAAAATCCACATTCATTTTTTGAAAAAGAACGTGTTTCAAAAGTTTTTAAATTCAAAGTTTTCACTTGAAACACAAATTTTTGAATTTCCACGCCATAAGCGCCGATGTTTTGGGCAACCGCGCCGCCCACCTGCCCGGGAATGCCCGCCAAATTTTCTAAGCCAAAAATTTGCTTGTGGTGTGCCCACGTGACCATTTCTGCCCAATTTTCGCCGGCGTGGATATTCAAAAAAAAGTCTGTTTCATCTTGAAAAAAAGCTTTGCCCTTTAACGCCATTTGAATGATTAAGCCTTTAAAAAAAGGCGCGGCAACGGTGTTTGCGCCGCCCCCCAAAATAAAATAGCGCTCAAATTGGGGCAAAAGGGTAGAGAGTTGAGGGAAATCTTGTTTATTTTTTAATTCAAAAACCGATTGCGCAAAAAAAGGCAGTTTCAAAGTGGTGTGTGAGGTTAAATCGTGTGGCATTTTGGGTTTTTCCACGGGAAAGGTTAAAAAAATTTGAAAAAAATAAGGGTTGACCGTGGAAGATTATTCCTTTTCTTTGAATTCTTCCAAGCGCGCAGAAAGATGAAGCCATTGGTTTTCTAAATCTTCAATTTCAGTTTGCAGGGTTTGCGCTTCTTTTTGTAAAAGGGGCGCTTGTTCGTTTTGGTAAAAATCGGGGCTTAAAAAGCTTTCATTTAAAAAATCCAAACGCGCGTTTTTTTGGGTTAAAAGCGCGTCCACCCGGTTCAATTCTTTTTGCAGCGCGCGCTTTTGGTTTAAAAAATCTGCACGCTGTTTTTTTTCATTTTCGCGCTTGGTTTTGTTTTCTTCCTTTACATTTTTGGGCGTGGCGGGTTTTTCGCTTAAAAATTGGGCGTAATCGTTTAAATCGCCCTCCCAATATTTTATTGTTCTCTCCACCAACCAAAATTCATCGCAAACGCTTTCTAACAAGGATCTATCGTGCGAAACCAACACCAATGCGCCGTTAAAATTTTGCAGCGCCAAAGTTAAGGCTTCGCGCATTGTGATATCCAAATGGTTGGTGGGTTCATCCATTAAAAGCAAATGCGGTTTTTGAAAAGCGATTAAAGAAAGTGCCAAGCGTGCCTTTTCCCCGCCGGATAAACTTTCAACGGGTGTTAACGCCAATTCCCCGGAAAATGCAAAATTCCCCAAAAAATCGCGTAATTCTTGGGGCGTTTTGTGCGGAGCAAGGAAAGTGAGGTGTTCCAACGCGCTTTTTTCTGCCTTTAAATTTTCCAAAGCCTGCTGCGCGAAATAGCCGATTTTTAAATTTTTGGTAGTTTGCATTGTGCCTTCTGATGGCGTTAAAACGCCTGCCAATAATTTCATCAGGGTGGATTTCCCTGCGCCGTTTTTGCCCAGTAAGCCGATTCGACTCTCGGATTCCAAGCTGAGATTCACCTTTTCAAAAACGCAGTGGTCAAAGTAATGAAAAGCGATATTTTCCATTTTCAATAAGTGGTGCGCGGGAAGTGGCGTGTTTGGAAATTGAAAAGAAAAGGGCAATTCTGCGTGCAGGCTTTCCACCACCTTTAATTTTTCCAACATTTTCAAGCGACTTTGCGCTTGTTTGGCTTTGGTGGCTTTGTAGCGAAAACGGCGGATAAAATCTTCCAAATGCGCGCGTTTTTGGGCGGTTTTGCGGCTCAAAGCATTTTGCGTTTGAATGCGCGCCAAAAGGGTTTTTTCATAAGTGGAATAATTGCCGTGTTGCAAGTGTAAGTGTTTGTTTTCAAAAGACAAAATATGGTTGACCGTGGCGTTTAAAAAGTGTTTATCGTGCGCGATGATAAAAAGGGTAGAGACATTTTTTTGCAACCAATTTTCCAACCACAAAATGGCGTTCAAATCCAAGTGGTTGGTGGGTTCATCCAATAACAATAAATCAGCGGGAGCAAAAAGGGCGCGCGCTAAATTAAGGCGCATTTGCCAACCACCTGAAAAGGCGCTGATCTGTTGGTGTTCCACCTCAGGGGGAAAACCCAGTCCGCTTAAAATTTGCAAGGCGCGCGCCTTGGCGCTGTAAGCGTTGAGGTGTTCCATTGCTTCGTGAATTTGGGCAATTTCTAAATCCGTGTGGGCTTTTTTTTCTTTCTCCAAAACGCCCCATAATTTTTTGTCGCCTTGTAAAACAAAATTCAAAGCGTTTTCGTTGGGGGAAAGAATTTCTTGGTGCACAAAACTGAGGGTTAAATCAGGCGGCAAAATGATTTCCCCTTCCTCCGGGTGCAATTCCCCTTGAAAAAGGGAAAATAAAGAAGATTTCCCTGCGCCGTTTTTGCCGATGACGCCCACTTTCCAGCCGCGTTGGAAGGTGAGGTTCGCGTTTTCAAAAAGAAGTTTTTCTTCCCTTGATAAACTGAGATTTTTTAAGGTAATCATAAAAAACGAGAAAAAACGAATTTTCTACGGTCAACACACAAAAAATTCAAAAAAAATTCTTCTTGACCGTGGATTTTAAAAACGATGGATGAGTTTTTCTAAATCGCGGCGCTCTTTTTTTTCAGGTCTGCCGTGCCAACCCAAAGCGGGCTCTTGGGTGAATTGACGCTGCAATTGGAGAGCTTCTCGGTTTTTTTTACTTTCTTCGGTTTCTGCATAAAGCAATTGTGCCAAAGTGGCTTTTTGGCGCTGCACACTTAATCCCAAAACCTTCACTTGAAAATGCGTGTGAGCTTGTTTAATTTCCACCATATCATTTATTTTTACGGTGTAAGATGGTTTTACATTTTGCGCATTGACGCGCACATCGTTTCGGGCGATGGCGTTTTGCGCCAAGGCGCGGGTTTTAAAAAATCGGGCTGCCCAAAGCCATTTGTCTAAACGAAGGTTCATCATTTTTTTGAAAAAGGAGTGAAAAATGCGTTTTTTGTTGAGCGATTCTCTATTGCTTTTGGTGGATGTGCAAAGCAAATTGGTGGGGGCAATGGCAGAAAAGGATTCTTTCATCCGCAACACCCAAAAAATGTTAAAAGGAATGAACGCCTTGCATTTGCCAATGGTGGTCACCGAGCAATATCCGCAAGGCTTGGGCGAGACTGTTCCGGAGATTTTGGAGTGGGTCAAAGATTCTCCGCGCTTTGCCAAGCAAACGTTCAGCTGCGTGGATGACGATGATATTTTTTGCGCCGTGCGCAAAATCGGGCACAAAAATGTGATTTTGGCGGGTATTGAATCGCACGTGTGTGTGGCGCAAACCGCTTTGGATTTAAAACAAATGGGCTTTAATGTGATGGTGTTGGCGGATTGCGTTTCTTCGCGCAACTTAGAAGACAAAGCCATTGCGTTAAGACGCCTTGAAATGGAGGGCGTGTTGTTGGGTACAAGCGAATCCGCTTTATTTGAATTGACCCGCACCGCCACCCTGCACGCCTTTCGCGCCATTTCTCAAATTGTGAAAGAGGAGTGATGAAAACCTCATTCTGAGCGAAAGCGAAGAATCTCGTTTTTTTG
>QLIP01019199.1_pt1 | contig 29640 bp, 21 predicted proteins | sample 1769771 | NCBI WGS metagenome assembly QLIP01 (sample SAMN09428762, study PRJNA476227) | Gut metagenome, whole genome shotgun sequencing project. | isolation source: cecum | host: Rhizomys sinensis | place: China: Jinsha town of Minqing, Fujian Province | collected 2013-09-23 | reverse complement strand
TGTATTCTATATTTTCTTTTTCTAATATTTTCTGATAGCTTCCGCTCTCGTTATTAAATCAAGATGAACAACGGTAATTTCAAGAAAACAAAGACAACACCTTTTGTCGGGGCTCCGGTAATCGACCCGGCCACGAGTCGCAACGGCCGCTTTGCCACTCAGTACATAGGCAACGGTGAGTTTTGGCTCTACGACACCGACTCGGGCCGTATATGGCAGTCGAACGTCGACAAACATCAGCTCAACGAACTGGCACTATAAAACACGAGCGTCAAAATGTCCGAAATTTTGACGCTCGTATTTTTTATAACAGATATTCTTTACTTTGCCTCGTATTTATAAATATCTACGAGACGCATGTAGAACTGCAGTGCGGTGTAGGGCGGGATAGCTTCGCTAACAGCTTGAGTCCCGTAGGCCACATTGTAGGGCAGTACCACTTCGACCGAGTCGCCCACGTGCATGTTTTCGAGAGCGATTGACCAGCCGGATACCACTTCGTTGCACTTGAAGCGCGACGCATTGGGCACACCGTAGGCATTGGTTCCTATCGACGTGTCAAACTGCACGCTGTCGCAGTTGAGACCTGTGTATACCACATCGACAGTGGATGTGTAGAGTGGCACGAGGTTGTCCTTGGTCGAGTCGGGGTTGGTAAAACGGTGCATGAGAATGTATGCACCCGGATTCCATGAAGGCACAATGATCTGATAATATGGCGTGCCGTCGGGATTCTTACGATTCTGCAGGTCTTTGACCCACTTGTCGTTTTTGTCGCGCCACTCTTTGTATGTCTTGAGTTCGGCATCGCCATTGCCCATACAGGCGGTGGCAAGCACCGCTGCTGCGAGGGCCGATATAGCATAAATTATCTTCTTCATTACGGGGAGAGTTAGAACGAAACCTTGGGAGCTGATGCGGCCTCGGCGTCGGCCTTAAACTGGGGTTTGGGCATAAATCCGCTCATCGATGCTATGATTGAGGAGGGGAATGTGCGCACCTTTACATTGTAATCCTTTACAGCCTCGGTGTAGCGACCGCGCTCGGTGGCGATACGGTTTTCGGTGCCTTCGAGCTGAGCCTGGAGGTCCTGGAACTGTGAGTCGGCCTTGAGGTTGGGATAAGCTTCGCGCACGGCGTTGACGTAGATGCTCAGTGCTTTGCCGAGACCCTGCTGGGCTTTGGCAAAGTTGTCGAGCGATGCTTCGTCGGCGGTTGCGTTGCCCGACTGTTGGGCTTCGTTGGCCTTGTTGTAGGCCTCGGTGAGTCCGGCGCGTGCCTGGGTCACTTTTTCGAAGGTTGAGCTTTCGTGCTCGGCATATCCCTTTACGGTGGCCACGAGGTTGGGGATGAGGTCAAGGCGGCGCTGATACTGCACTTCGACTTTGGCCCACTGCTCGTTAAGGCCTTCGTCGAGACGCACAAAGCTGTTGCGAGTGCCCACAATCCAACTGAACAGCACTGCGAGCAGCACTGCGGCGGCGGCAAGGATGATAATGAGTTTCTTGTTCATGGGGTGAGAGAGGTTGAAACGTTATTTAATTTTACGGAGGAGCGAGTTGAGCGACACCTGGTCGTGTATGAGTTTGTGGAGGTCGGCGATAGCCACTCGTTCCTGTGTCATAGTGTCGCGGTGACGCAGAGTCACGGTGTTGTCTTCGAGAGTCTGGTGGTCGACGGTGATACAGAAGGGTGTACCCACAGCGTCCTGACGGCGGTAGCGCTTGCCGATGGAGTCTTTTTCGTCGTAGTGGGTGGAGAAGTCAAACTTGAGGTCGTTGACAATTTCGCGAGCCTTTTCGGGCAGGCCGTCCTTGCGCACGAGGGGCATCACGGCGCACTTGACGGGTGCGAGGGGAGCGGGCAGATGGAGCACCACGCGCGAGTCGCCGCCTTCGAGCTGCTGCTCTTCATAGCTGGAGCAGAGCACGCTGAGGAACATACGGTCCACACCAATCGATGTTTCAATTACATAAGGAGTGTAGCTCTTGTTGAGCTCGGGGTCGAAGTACTGAATTTTCTTGCCCGAGAACTTTTCGTGCTGCGAGAGGTCGAAGTCGGTGCGTGAGTGGATACCTTCCACTTCCTTGAAGCCGAAGGGCATCTGGAATTCGATGTCGGTGGCGGCGTTGGCATAGTGGGCCAGCTTCTCGTGGTCGTGGTAGCGGTACTTTTCGTCGCCGAGGCCGAGGGCTTTGTGCCAACTCAGACGCCACTGCTTCCAGTAGTTGAACCAGTTCATTTCCTCGCCGGGACGCACGAAGAACTGCATTTCCATCTGTTCGAACTCGCGCATGCGGAATATGAACTGACGTGCTACGATTTCGTTGCGGAAAGCCTTGCCTATCTGAGCAATACCGAAGGGGATGCGCATGCGGCCGGTCTTCTGCACGTTGAGATAGTTGACAAAGATACCCTGGGCGGTTTCGGGACGGAGATACACGCTCATGGCACCGTCGGCGGTAGAGCCCATTTCGGTGCGGAACATGAGGTTGAACTGGCGCACTTCTGTCCAGTTCTTTGTGCCGCTGATGGGGTCGACGATTTCTTCGTCGAGGATTATCTGACGGAGGCCTTCGAGGTCGCTTGCTTCCATGGCTGTGGCAAAGCGGGTGTGGAGAGCGTCGCGACGGGCGGCGAGGTCGGCCACACGGGCATTGGTCTGGAGGAACATTGCTTCATCGAAGCTCTCGCCAAAGCGCTTGCGGGCCTTTTCCACTTCCTTGGCAATCTTTTCGTCAAACTTGGCCAGGTGGTCTTCGATGAGCACGTCGGCACGATAGCGCTTCTTGGAGTCGCGGTTGTCGATGAGGGGATCGTTGAAAGCGTCGACGTGGCCCGATGCCTTCCAGATGGTGGGGTGCATGAAGATGGCCGAGTCAATGCCCACGATGTTCTCGTGCAGGAGGGTCATTGCCTCCCACCAGTAGCGCTTGATATTGTTTTTGAGCTCTACGCCGTTCTGACCGTAGTCGTACACAGCCGAGAGGCCGTCGTATATTTCACTTGAGGGAAACACAAAACCGTATTCCTTGGCGTGGGCAACGATTTTCTTAAACACATCTTCTTGTTGTGCCATTGTTCTATATGGTTTTTTTGTTTATTATTGCATTTTAACGTGCAAATTTACAAATTATCTTGCGATAAAAAAAACTTAAAGCCACGATACATTGAAAACCACTGAAAAAATTCTTAACTTTGCAGTCGAATTTACCAAGAATTTAAACAGAATATCAAAATATGGCACTTCAATGTGGTATAGTGGGCCTGCCCAACGTGGGCAAGTCGACTCTTTTTAACTGCCTGAGCAACGCCAAGGCTCAGAGCGCCAACTTCCCCTTCTGCACCATCGAGCCCAACGTGGGCGTGATTACCGTGCCCGACGACCGTCTGACCACCCTTGTAGATATGTGCAACCCCCGCTCGGTGGTGCCCGCTACCGTGGAAATAGTCGACATAGCCGGCCTCGTAAAGGGTGCATCCAAGGGCGAAGGCCTCGGCAACAAGTTCCTGGCCAACATTCGCGAAACCGACGCTATCCTCCACGTGCTGCGCTGCTTCGACGACGACAACATAACTCATGTTGACGGCTCGGTCGACCCCGTGCGCGACAAGGAAATAATTGAATACGAGCTTATTCTCAAAGACCTCGAAACCGTCGACGCCCGTATCGCCAAGACACAGAAACAAGCCCAGACCGGCGGCGACAAGCTGGCCAAGATGCAGTATGAAGTACTGCGTCAAATCAAGGAAGCCCTCGATGCCGGCAAGCCCGCCCGCACCGTGACTTTCGACACTCCCGACGAGCAGAAATTCGTGCGCGAGCTGTTCCTGCTCACCTCCAAGCCTGTGATGTATGTGTGCAACGTAGACGACGCTTCGGCCGCCACCGGCAACAAGTACGTTGAGGCTGTGCGCGAGGCCATCAAGGACACCGACTCGAGTCTGCTCATCGTGGCCGCCCAGACCGAAAGCGAAATTTCCGAGCTCGACACCTGGGAAGAACGACAGGAATTCCTGCAGGAAATAGGCCTCGAAGAGTCGGGCGTATCGCGCCTCATCCGCGCCGCCTACTCGCTGCTCGACCTGCAGACCTACTTCACCGCCGGCTCCGACGAGGTGCGTGCCTGGACATTTATACGCGGCTCCAAGGCTCCTCGCTGTGCCGGTATCATCCACACCGACTTCGAGAAGGGATTTATCCGTGCCGAAGTTATTAAGTATGACGACTACGTGAAACTCGGCGGCGAGCAGGGCGTGCGCGAGGCAGGCAAGCTCAGCGTCGAAGGCAAGGAGTATGTGGTGCAGGACGGCGACATCATGCACTTCAGATTCAATGTCTGACAACCGATAATTGAAGCATTAGAAAGTAGAGAGTTGAGAGGATACACACACGATATTTCGCACTGTCCTCTCAACTCTCAGCTGTATTTTTACGTTATATTGCCATGAACATTGCCAATAATATCCTCGAAACCATTGGCCACACGCCTATGGTTCGCATCAACAATATCGTAAAAAAGCCCGGAGTAAACATCTATGCCAAGCTCGAGGGCTTCAATCCCACGGGCAGCATCAAGGACCGCACCGCGCTGGGCATGATTCTCGATGCCGAGCGCAAGGGACTTCTGCAACCGGGCATGACCATCATCGAGCCCACCTCGGGCAACACCGGCATAGCGCTGGCCATGATAGGTGCCGTGAAGGGCTATCCTGTCGAAATCGTAATGAGCGAAGGTGTGTCGGTGGAGCGCCGCATCATCATCAAGTCGTACGGTGCCAAAATACTTCTCACTCCGGCCCAGCTGGGCACCGACGGCGCGATACGCCGTGCGCGCGAATTGGTGCGCGAACATCCTGGCAAGTATTTCATGCCCGACCAGTTCAGCAACGCCGCCAACTACATGGCCCACTATTCCTCGACGGCTCTCGAAATATGGGAGCAGACCGGCGGCCAGATAGATTATCTTGTGTCGTCGCTCGGCACTTCGGGCACCATAATGGGTGTGTCGCGATTTATGCGCGCCCTCAAACCCGACATTAAGGTGGTGTGCGCCCAGCCCGTTAAGGACCATTATATTCAGGGGCTTAAGAATATGGAAGAGGCTATTGTGCCGGCCATATACGACCCCTCCAAAATCGATGTGCAGGAAATGATTGCCAGCGAGGAGGCCATCGAAATGGCTCGTCAGATTGTGGCACAGGAGGGTATATTTGCCGGCATGAGTTCGGGGGCGGCCATGATTGCCGCCAAGCGCGTGGCCGAGCGCATCGACTCGGGCAACATTGTGGTAATATTCCCCGACCGCGCCGAGAAGTACCTCTCCACCATCATGTTTGAACAATTTAGATAAGAGCTGTAGAAATTTTCGTATATTTGCAAAAAAATCTTTGCTATGACTTACGATGATTTCAAGGCGCTGATTACCGCCAACCGCACTTATCGCCGATTTGATGCCTCGCGTGCCGTGGGCCGCGGGCAGTTGCTCCAACTTGTCGACCTTGCACGTATGTGTGCCTCGGGGCGCAATCTCCAGCCTCTGCGCTACCGCCTCGTTACAGAGGCCGCGGAGCTCGATGCCGTGTTTGAAACCCTGAAATGGGCCGGTTATTATACGGATTGGGACGGACCGTCGCAGCAGGAGCGTCCCACAGCCTATATGGTGCAGTGTCTCGACACCGACCTTACGGCCAATCCTCTGTGCGACGAGGGTCTGCAGCTCGAAGCCATTACGCTGGGTGCGTGCACCATGGGGCTGGGCAACTGTATCGTTAAGTCGTTCAGTCCCGAGCACATATCGCGCTCGCTCAACCTTCCTGCCAATCTCAAGCCCGTGTATGTGCTGGCCTTGGGCTACCCGGCCGAGGAGGTGCGTCTTGTCGATCTCTCCGACAGCGAGGCTTCCAGCACCGAGGCTTATAAATACTACCGCGACTCCGACGGAGTGCACACAGTGCCCAAGCGCACCACCGAGCAGCTGGTTGTGTAGCCCTTGCTTTAGAGCTTAAAAATATATAAGCGCCGTCAATGACATGCTCACTGACGGCGCTTGGTTTATATATCTGCCTGTGGATTATCGTACCACCACTTTCCGGGTGCCTACGATATAGATGCCGGCGGGAAGGTCTTTTACGGCGTCGGTTGCCCGTACGTTGGAGCGTATGAGCACGCCGAGGGAGTTGTAGACGTCGACTATCTCGTTGTCGGTGGTGATGCCCACACCGCCCGAAACTGCGGGTTTGTAGCTGAGGCGGAAGTTGTCGAAGCATGTCCAGTCGTTGCCGATACCGTCTTCCTTGCGGAGACCTATGCGGAGGTCACCGGGCTGCTCGAGGATTATGGTAACGGTGTTGTCGGCATAGGCTTTCTTGGAGTTGAAGGCTGCGTTGGCCGACGCCATGTTGTCGGGGTATGTGTATGGGCTGTTGGTGTAGGGGGCTGATGCGTCAAAGAGCGACATGAGAGGAGTTTCGGCCGAGCCTGCGTAGAGCTTGGCGAGGAGCTTTTCGGAGCCGTTGACGTGGGCTTCGTAGGCTTCGCGGCCACCGTTGCGGTAGAATCCCGAGCAGGTGAGTGTGTAGGTACCGGCGGGCATGGTGGGGAGCACCTGGTAGCAGTCGAAGGTGGTGTTGTAGAATTCGCCCACGCCGTTGTTGATTACGACTGCGGAGCCTTGCCAGCCGCCCTGCGACGAGAAGTCGGGGTTGGCGATGAGCTTGGTGAGGTCGCCGTTGGCCGAGCCTGCGAGTTCGAGTACATATTCTTCATATGCCAGGTCGAATGAGGCGAGGGCCTGGTTCATGGCTGTGATTAGGGTGGCTACGGAGCGGTTCTGATCCATGGCGGCCTGTGCCTGGGTGAGGAAGTTGTTAAATACGGAGGTGCTCTGGTTCTTGGCCCAGTTGATGCGGGAGTCGAGTTTGTCCCATGTCTGGAGCATTTTGTATTCGTCTTCGGTTACGGTCATGAACGAGCCGTGCTGGAAGGCGCCGTTGCCGTCGAGGTTGTTGGATGGTGTGACGTGCTGGCCTTCGTGGTCGGTTTCGCACACTTTGTAGTTGTATCCGTCGGTGTAGCGCATATAGTATATGTTGTACACGTCTTCGTCGATGCGGCGTATTGTGGAGGAGCCTTCGGTGAGGGCGGTGCCTTCGTTGGTGATGTGGTTGGTGGGTGTCCATGTGCCGCCTACGAGTGTGGGCGATGTGAGTTCGTGTATGCCTCGGTCGGTGCCGTTGGCTCCTTCGTGCTTGATCCACATGTGATAGAGGTGGTCGTAGTCGTTGTATACGATGTCGGCGTCGATTACGCTTGCGCCGGGATCATAGAACACTCGGGGCTGTGTGAGGGTCTTGAAGTCGGCGTCGGCGTAGGAGTATACGATGCGGTCGTGTGTGTCGCCGGGGTTGGAGGAGAGTACGGAGTAGTACACGAGGTATGCGCCTTGTCCGTTGAATGCGGAGGGGTCCCAGATTACCTGGGGTGCCCACACGCGGTTGATGCGGCTGTACTCGGTGTCGGTGGTGTAGAGGTCGGTAGTGGCCTGTGGGTCGGAGAAGATTGACTTGCCTTTGCGGAAGTCGAAGGTTACGCTCTGCCAGTGCATGAGGTCGGAGGAGCGGAGGATGTTGATGCCGTAGTTGTTCCACACCTTGGATGTTGCGTTGCACATGTCGGTGGTGGTCATGACGTAGAAGTCGGGCTTGGCGCCGCGGAGTATGAATGCGTCGCGTGTGCCGTGTTCAATGCCGGCGAGTTCGTATGTGTTGAACACTTCCCGGCCGCCGAGTATCACGTCGAATCGCTTGCCTTGGTCGGCTTTGGAGCCGAGTGCGAAGTTGGTGATTTCCTTGGCGTTGTTCATGAAGCAGTAGAGGTATCCGTAGTAGTTGTCGGAGGGGGCGAGTGTTACGGGATATTCTATATCGGCTGTTGCACCGGCGGCGTCGCTGACTGTGGCTACGAGTGTGCCTGCGGGGATGGCTTTGTCGCGCTTGGCGGGTTCTACTTCGAGGCGTGTCGACCACACTCCGGAGTTGACGCTAAGGTTGTTGGCGCCGGGTTTGAGGGCCCATGTAAGGCGGCAACCGCTGGCGGTGGTTGCGGGGAGTGATGTGGATGCGTGAAGGTTGCCGAGCAGGCGGCCGATTGGTGCGAGTTCCTGCTTGGTGGCTTCGATCACTTCGGGGGTGATTGTTGTGGCCTGTCCCATGTGGATGTTGGCCACTTTGGCGCGGATTATGGTGATTGATGCTGCCGGGGCACTGAATCCGAGGCTGTTGCCTTCGATGGCGACGGCGCCTTGTGTGGGTACTACGCGCTCGGTGGTTGTGGGGCCGTTTTCGGATGTGCGCGAGGGGCCTGTCATGACGATGCTTTCGGCCGACACGAGGTCGCAGTTGCTGAGTGTCACTATGGCGTCGGTGGCGGTGCGGCCGTAGTTGACGGCTTTGAAGTATACCATTCCGGCTTCATCGTCGATTGATGCTGAGGTGTAGAGGAGGCGCTCTACGGGGAGCTGAAAGTCGTGGATGAGCTGGTCGTTGAGGTAGCACTTTACGCTGGGGCCGTTTACAACGATTTTGCCGTGATATGCCACGCCGGTTTCAATGCTGCCCGGGGCTGTGCAGAGTGTGGATTTTGCGCCGGCCACGCAGTGTTCGATTGCGTGCTGGGTGTTGCCCCATCCGCCGATGTTCCACCAGGTGTAGTTGCTTGCGTTGCCATAGTTGAATGCGACGAGGAAGCCTTCGGCACCGCTCACTTTGGTGGCGTCGAATTCGAATATGTAGCTGTCGGGGGTGACGGTGTTGCAGTACACGATTGTGCCTTGCTGTGTGGAGCTGGTCTGGTTGAGTGTGCCGTTGGAGATGTTCCAGGTGGATGTGAGTTTCCAGTCGGGGGAGGTTTCGGCAAAGTCGTAGGCGAATATCTGGCTGCCGTTGAGGTCGCTTACCTTTACATTGTCGTACTTGGCGATTGTGGACCATGTTGCAAAGCCCACTTTGTTGCCGGTGGATGTGGTGTTGGCAGATTCGGTGTAGGCGAGGTTGATTTTGCCCACATTGTTGGGCATCATTTTCTGCACGTAGTATGAGGGTGTGCCGTATGAGCGCTCGGAGTTGTAGCGTATCATGTCGGGCATCCAGCCGCGCACGTTTTCGTTGGTGAAGATTGGGGCGTAGCTGTTCATCACTACGATGTCGGAGTTGCGTTCCATGCCCATCATGTATATTGCTTCGCCGAGTGCGGCTTCGAGGTTGCCGTATGTGCCGAAGTTTTGTGTGACGGCGTATTCGCCCACATATACTTTGGGTCCGCGGCGGTCGTAGTTGTCGTACTTGTTGTAGCAGTTTTTGAACCAGTCGGGTGAGCGGTAGTAGTGCTCGTCGACTGCGTCGACGGGGTGGCTGTTGCGCCAGGAGGGGTTGTCGGTGCCCCAGGATTCGACGTTGCCTATGACGAGTGCTTCGGGATACTTGGCTTTGATGGCGTTGTAGAATTGTATGTATCGCTCGGCGTAGTGGTCGGACTGCTCGCTTGTGTTGGCCTGATAGTTTTCGTTGCCTATTTCGATGAGTCGGAGGTTGAATGGCTCGGGGTGTCCGTTGGCGGCGCGCTTGGCGCCCCAAGTGGTGGTGATGTCGCCGTTGCAGTATTCGAGCACGTCGAGGGCTTCCTGTATGAATTCTTCGAGCTGGTCGTAGGGTTGCGACCATCCGTGTCCGAGGCCTATGTTGGTAACGAATAGTGGCTCGGCGCCGAGGTCTTCGGTGAGCTGGAGGAGTTCGTGGAGGCCGAGGCCGTCGGTGACGCGATAGCCCCAGTTGACGTTTTCGTGGCCGGGACGGAGCTCGATTGGGCCTATGGATTTTTTCCATTCAAAGCGGTTGCGACTGCCGTCGCGCATGGTGCCTTCGACGAAGCATCCGCCGGGGAATCGCACAAAGGCCGGCTTGAGTGCTTCGAGCTTCTCGGCGAGGTCGATGCGACAGCCGTTTTCGCGGTTTTTGTATGTGGGTGGGAAGAGCGACACCATGTCGAATGTGAGCTTGCCGGTGGCTGCGGGGGCGAGGCGCAGCTGGGCCTTGGGCTGTGAGCCTTGGGCTGTGAGCTCGGCGGTGCATTTCTGCCAAGCGCCTGTGCCTGTGAGGGGCACGTCGACGCTGCCGAGGGTGGCGCCGGTGATGGTGGAGAGGTAGGCCTTGACGGTGGAGTTGTAGCCTGCGGGGGCTTTGACCCAGAACGAGAGTTTGTAGGTGCGTCCTTCGACGGCGTTGATGCCCCAGAAGCCTTCGTTGGCTATATATGCGTCGGGCTGGGTGAAGTCTACTTCGAGGCTGTATTTCTGGGCGCCGTTGAGGTCGCTGCGCACCACTTTCATGGCGGCTCCGGCCGACGACAGCCAGTTGTCGGGCTTGGCGGCGTTGTTTTCAAACGAGCGGTTGGCCACGAGCTCGGCGTAGAGGCCGCCGTCGCCGCCGTAGTTGATTTCTTCGTAGAATATACCATAATGGAGGTTGCCTATGGCAGCTCCGCGCTTTGCCGCATCGACCTGGAATGTGGTCTGAGCCGTTGCGGGCACAGACGCAGCCAGTAACGCGGCCGACAATATACTTGTCAGTTTGTTGATTTTCATGGTAGAAATGTTTGTGATTGTGATTGATTTCAATGTTTGTGCAAAAATAGCTATTTTTTTGCAATTGTGCAACATCTAACATTTTTTCGTTTTTTTTCACTAACTTTGTTGTCGATTTTACTGAATATATGAACACACTACTAAACAAATCTTTATCACTGGCACTTGCGACTCTCGCTCTGTGCAACGGCGCCGCCTCGGCGGCCGATACAGACCTTGGCTCACAACGCTCTGAGAAGAGGGTGGTTAAGTCGGTCGACGGCCGAAAACTGCGCCACGACGACTGGGTAATCAATCCCACTCCGCAATCTGTAAAACTCAACAAATCGCAGACTCTCGCCCGAGCCCGGGCAGTGGTGCCCTACGTGCGCACAGGGGCGGCCGCGGCGACCAAGGCGGGTGTTAAGCCGCTCAGCGGGGCCTACCGTCTGGTGGTCGACAAGAAGGGCATTGCCATCGTGGCCTATGACAAGCGCGGCGAGTTTTATGGCCGGCAGACTCTCAGACAGTTGCTCGACAGTCCGTGCGCGGCCGACGGCTCTCTGCCGTATATCGACATTAACGACTGGCCCAATCTGCCCATGCGCGGTGTGGTGGAGGGGTTCTACGGCACTCCCTGGTCGCACGATGTGCGGCTCTCGCTCATAGACTACTACGGTCGCAACAAGCTCAACACATATATTTACGGCCCCAAGGACGACCCCTATCACAGCTGTCCCAACTGGCGCCTGCCCTACCCCCAGGCAGAGGCCGACAAAATACGCCAGCTGGCCGAGGCTTCGCGCCGCAACCATGTGGACTTTGTGTGGGCCGTGCACCCCGGACAGGATATAAAGTGGAACGACGAGGACTACAACAACCTCGTGCGAAAGTTCAACATGATGTACGACCTCGGTGTGCGTCACTTTGCAATATTCTTCGACGACATAAGCGGCGAGGGCACCGACCCGGCCCGACAGGTGGAATTGCTCAACCGTCTCAACTCCGAGTTCATCCATGCCACTCCCGGAGTGGGCCCCCTCACGGTGTGTCCCACCGACTACACCAAGCTGTGGGCCAAGCCCGGCCCCGACGGCCCGCTCGCCATCTACGGCAAGAGTCTCGACCCCGACATACGTGTGTTCTGGACGGGCGACGTGGTGTGCAGCGACCTCACCCCCTCCACCCTGCAGTTTGTCGACTCGCGCATCAAGCGTCCGGCCTTCTACTGGTGGAACTTTCCAGTGAGCGACTATTGCCGCAACTATCTCCTGCTGGGCCCGGTCTACGGTCTCGACACTTCCGTCTCGCCCGAGCAGACCTGCGGCATCGTGTCCAATCCAATGGAACACGGCGAGGCCTCCAAAACGGCGCTCTACAGCGTGGCCGACTATGCCTGGAACACCTCGGCATTCAATCCTCTCGACAGCTGGGAGCGTGCCATCGTCGACCTTGTGCCCGAGGCCGCCAAGCCCTACCGCACACTGGCCATACACACCGCCGACACTCAGACCGGCTACCGACGCGACGAGAGCTGGGAGACCCCCACCTTCCGTCTCGCCCAGTGGGACGACTCGGCCGCCAGCGCCCTCCAAGCCGAGTTTCAACGCATCGAGCAGGTGCCCGGCGACATCAGGTCGAAGTGCACCGACACACTGCTGCTCAAGGAGATAGACCCGTGGCTCACAGAGTTTGGACACCTCGGCACCCGCGGCCGCAAGGCCATCGACCTGGGGCGCAACTGGCGCCAAGGCATGACCGACGCCCAATTCTGGAACACCTACGCCGCCACTCTCATGACCCCCGACCAGCGCAAGGCCTACGATGCCCACAAATCGGGCACCATGAAGCTGCAACCCTTCTACGACAATATGACCGACGACCTCGGCGCCGCCTTCATGCAGCGACTCTTCGGCCAGGGGGCCACCGCCTGCCGTGGCATTAGCTCCTACTCCAACGCCGACACCAACCAACCCAAACTCATGCTCGACAGCGACTCGACCACCTACTACACCTCGGGTGTGTCGCAGCGCGGTGGCGACTGGATAGGGCTCGACCTCCTCTCCGAGCGTCCCGTGTCGGAAATCGTAGTGCTCCAGGGCCGAAACTCCACCGACGACAGCGACTTCTACGACAACGCCTGCATCGAATACTCCACCGACGGCTCCAACTGGACCACCCTGCTGAGCGACATCAAAAACACCTACAACATACACTGGGCCCACACCGCCCCCGTACTCGCCCGATACGTGCGCCTGCGGCGCCTCGACTCCAAGCGCACCAACTGGGCCGCCGTGCGCACCTTCCAAGTCAATCCCCCGCACACCGACTCGCGCGAGGCGCTCCTCTTCGACCGCAACATATCGTCGGCCCTCACACTGGCCACCGGGAGTGTGCGGTGTGACATCGCCCCCGGCTCCCAATCGCTCACCCTGCTTGCCGGGGCAGTCACCGCACCGCTCCACATAGCCACACTCGACGCCCGCGGCACTGTGCTCACCGTCACCACCGTAGTGGCACCCTACACCCGCATCGCCCTCCCCGCCGCCACCGCCGCCATAGAGCTCAGCGGCACCGGCCGGGTGTATGAAGCGATAGTCGAGTGAGCGGTTGGCGCAAGGCAGCTTTACCTCACGCCAAGCACGCGAAGGCGCCGACAGCAAGCGCGGAGCGCGGTTTTGTGTTAACCCCGTCTGGAGCGTAAGCGCAAGGCGGGGACAGCATGCCCATACGCATTGAGCCCGCGAGGGCGGCTTATCTCCGTAGCTGTCGGAAATAAACCGCCCTCACGGGCTAATTCTCACAGGGTTACGCTATCCACGGGTTCAGCCCAAGGGCTCCACCCGCGCTAAACCGACATCGCGCTCCGCGCTTGTCATCAGCACATTACATCACCTTGGCGCCCTTGGCGTGAGGCCCAAACCCCAAGGCGCAAAAAAAGAGCCTGCCCCGTAGCTTAATTGCTTCCCGTGGGGCAGGCTCTGCAAGCTGAGAGTCGGGATAATATTTTTTTACTTACCTTCGTGCTCGTAGCGCAGGGTCATCGAGGGCTGGTCGCACACCTCGGCGGGGCCAAAGTACTGTATGGGGCCGGGGTAGATGTAGCAGGTGTTCATGCTCCAGTCGTCGCGCTGAGCGGCAAACTTCTGGAAGGGCGCACCGTCGAGACGAACGAGGGCCTTCTGTATAACGGGCTTGTCGGCACCGTTGCGGCGTTCGATGTTCATCATCATGGTCACGGGTATACCGCCGGCAATCCACTGCACGGAGGGCTTGGTGAGGTTGCGTATCGACGACATGTAGCCGGTTACACCCTCGGCAATGAGGCATGCGGCGTTGTAGCCCAGAGCGTAGCAGTAGTCGGCGTCGAAGTTGGAGGGATCGGCGCAGCGGCCTTCGTAGCCGAAGAAGTGGTGCAGGGCCGAGAACTTGCCGTTGTACTTGCCTTCGGCCTTGAGAGCCTTGAGACGCTTGGCAACCATCTCGCTGAGGAGCTTTTCGGTCTCGATGAGCGACACCTGCACGTTGCCGTGGGGGTCGCGGTCGAGCATGAGCTGGCGTGCCACGGTGGCGGGCAGCGATGCGAGGGTGGCGGCGTTTTCGGGGGTGATGTGGGTCTTGATGTAGTCCTCGATAGCTTCGGGAGCCACGGCTGCGGCTTCTTCGGTGGCGAGCACGTTGTTGAGCTCGGCGATGAGCTTCTTGATGGCGGGGATAAATTCGATAAGGCCTTCGGGGATGAGCACGGTGCCGAAGTTGTTGCCATACTCGGCGCGCTGAGCCACGATGTTGGCGATATAGTCAACCACCTGGTCGAGGGTCATGTCCTTGGCCTCAACTTCTTCGGAGATGATGCACACGTTGGGCTGTGTCTGCAGGGCGCATTCGAGGGCGATGTGGCTGGCCGAGCGGCCCATGAGCTTGATGAAGTGCCAGTATTTCTTGGCCGAGTTGCAGTCACGCTGTATGTTGCCGATTACCTCTGAGTATACCTTGGTGGCGGTGTCGAAGCCGAAGGATGTCTCGATGCACTCGTTCTTGAGGTCGCCGTCGATGGTCTTGGGACAGCCGATTACCTGCACGCCGGCGCCGATGCTCTTGTAGTACTCGGCCAGAACGGCGGCGTTGGTGTTGGAATCGTCGCCGCCTATGATTACGAGGGCGGTGATGCCGAGCTCCTTGCATATTTCAAGGCCGCTGTCAAACTGTTCTTTTTCTTCGAGCTTGGTACGGCCCGAGCCGATGATGTCGAAACCGCCGGTGTTGCGGTATTCGTTGATGATGGCCGAGGTGAGCTCGATGTATTTGTGGTCGACAAGACCGCCGGGGCCCATGAGGAAGCCGAAGAGGCGGCTGTCGCGGTGGAGTTTCTTAATGCCGTCGAAGAGGCCGCAGATCACGTTGTGACCGCCGGGAGCCTGACCGCCCGAGAGGATTACACCTACGTTGACGGGCTTGCCGGGAGTGGGGTTGACAGCCTTTTCAAACTTGAGTTCGGGCAGGCCGTATGTGTTGGGGAAGAGGGCTTTGATCTGTGCCTGGTCGGCCACCGATTCGGTAGCGTTGCCTTCAACGGCCTTTACGGCGCCGGTGAGCACGATGGGGAGCTTGGGCTGATAGGCAGCGCGAGCTTTCTGGAGGGGGCTCTTTTTCATTGGAAGCTATTGAGTGTTTATTTTTTGTTTTTTTATGTTGATTCTTTGTAGATTATTCCCATTCGATGGTTGCCGGCGGCTTGGACGATATGTCGTAGGTCACACGGTTCACGCCGCGCACCTTGTTGATAATATCGTTCGACACCTTGGCCAGAAACTCGTAGGGCAGGTGGGCCCAGTCGGCTGTCATGGCGTCGGTCGAAGTCACGGCGCGGAGTGCAACGGCGCTCTCGTAGGTGCGTTCGTCGCCCATCACGCCCACGCTCTGCACGGGAAGCAGGATTACACCCGCCTGCCACACCTGGTCGTACAGACCCCACTCGCGCAGGCCGCGGATAAATATGTCGTCGGCATCCTGCAGTATGCGCACCTTGTCGCGGGTTATGTCGCCTAAGATACGCACTGCCAGGCCGGGACCCGGGAAGGGATGACGGCTTATGAGGTGGTCGGGCATGCCCAGCGCACGGCCCACAGCTCGCACCTCGTCCTTAAACAGCCACTGCAGCGGCTCGCACAGGCGCAGATTCATCTTCTCGGGAAGGCCGCCCACATTGTGGTGGCTCTTGATTGTGGTGCCCGTAATCGACAGCGACTCGATGCGGTCGGGGTAGATGGTACCCTGAGCCAGCCACTTCACATCCTTTATCTTGTGGGCCTCGCGGTCGAACACGTCGATAAAGCCCTTGCCTATGATTTTACGCTTGCGCTCGGGGTCGGTCACTCCGGCCAGCTCGCCAAAGAACTCTTCGGATGCATCCACACCCACCACGTTGAGGCCAAGACAGCGGTAGTCGTTAATCACCTGGCTGAACTCGTCCTTGCGCAGCAGGCCGTGGTCCACAAATATACATGTGAGATTGTCGCCTATGGCACGCGATATGAGCACCGCCGCCACCGACGAGTCCACACCGCCGCTCAGGCCGAGCACCACCTTGTCGTCGCCGAGCTGCTCCTTCAGAGCCACCACGGTCGATTCGATATAGGCATCGGCACTCCAGTCGCCGCGCGAGCCGCAGATACCGTTTACAAAGTTGGCCAGCAGGCGGGTGCCGCACGTGGAGTGGAACACCTCGGGGTGGAACTGCACACCCCATATTTCGCGGCCCTCAACCTGAAATGCCGCACAGGGCACCTCCTCGGTCGAAGCTATGATGCCGAAGTTTTCGGGCAGGCGTGTGATAGTGTCGCCGTGGCTCATCCACACAGTCTCGCCGGGAGCTATGCCCTGCAGCAGGGGATTGGCCTCATCGACACGACTCAGAATGGCACGGCCGTACTCGCGGCTGGGAGCACTCTCCACATTGCCGCCGTTCTGCCACGCAAGCATCTGCGCGCCGTAGCATATTCCAAGCACGGGATAGCGGGCCGCTATGGGCGCAACGTCGACCTTGAAGGCCTTTTCGTCGTACACCGAGAACGGACTGCCGGATAGTATCACGCCGATAACGTCGGGGTCATCGGCGGGGAACTTGTTATAAGGTACAATTTCGCAATAGGTGTTCAGTTCGCGCACGCGGCGTCCGATGAGCTGCGTGGTCTGTGAACCGAAGTCAAGAATAACAATCTTTTGAGCCATATTGTGCTTTCAAAGGTGGTAGGGGGTTATATTGGACACAAAGTTACAAAAAAAATGCGAATTTAAGGAACGTAAACAAAAAAAATAGCTAATTTTGCAACAAATACACTCATATATGAAAAAACTATTCATCGCATTTTCGGCCCTGGCAACAGGCTTGGCGGCATCGGCAGCCACCACTGCACCGCTGTGGCTGCGCAACTCCGCAATCTCGCCCGACGGCTCCACAATTGCATTCACCTACAAAGGCGACATCTACACCGTGCCGGCCACAGGCGGCCTCGCACGCCAGATAACATCCAACAAAGCCTACGACAGCTACCCCGTGTGGAGCCCCTCCGGCTCCATGATAGCCTTCTCAAGCTATCGCGACGGCTCTGAAGACGTATTTGTCGTAGACGCCGCAGGAGGCACCGCCCGACGCCTCACCACCGCCGCCGGCAGCGAGCGACCCATGGCTTGGCTCAACGACAGCACTGTGCTGTTCTCGGCACGACTCATGCCCGACGCACAAGCCGCTCAAGGTCCATTCGCAAGCCAGGTCTACACTGTCGACCTCCTCGGCCATCGCCCCAAAATGTACAGCACACTCCCCATGAGCGCCATGAGCGTGGGTCCCGACGGCTCCGTACTGTACCAGGACCGCAAAGGCGTCGAAAACCTCTACCGCAAGCACGAACGCGCTTCAAGCACCGCCGACATACGACTTGTCAAGGACGGCCGCAACGTGGCACTCACCAAGTTCAACGGCCACGACATGAACCCCGTGTGGACATCCCCCGACACATTCGTATACCTCAGCGAAGAAGCCGACAACACCCTCAACGTATACTCCCGCAACCTCTCCGGCTCCGACACACGCCAGCTCACAGCATTCACAAAACACCCCGTGCGCTCACTCTCGGCCTCTGCCGACGGCAAAACCCTCGCCTTCAGCTGGGACGGCGAGCTCTACACCCTCCACCCCGGACAGCAGCCCGTCAAGGTGCCCGTCACCATAGCCGCCGACGACTACGATGCCGACGCAATACAAGCCTTCCGCAACAACGGAGCCTCACACATGGCCGTGAGCCCCACAGGCAAGGAAGTGGCTTTCGTCATCCGCGGCGAAGTCTACGTCACATCCATCGACTACAAAACCACCAAGCGCATCACCAACACCCCGGGCCAGGAGCGCAACGTAAGCTTCAGCAAGGACGGCCGCACTCTCGTCTACGACAGCGAGCGCAACGGCAAGTGGCAACTCTTCACCTCCACCATCAAAAACCCCGACGAAAAGCAGTTTGCCTACGCCACCGAGCTCGTCGAAAAGCCCCTGTACTCCTCCCAGTTCACAGCCCAGCAGCCCGTATTCAGCCCCGACGGCAAGAAAGTGGCATTCCTCGAAGACCGCACAGCCCTGCGCGTAATCGACGTCGACTCCAAGAAGGTGACCACAGCACTCGACGGCAAGTACAACTACTCCTACACCGACGGCGACGTCAACTTCACCTGGAGCCCCGACTCCCGCAACCTCCTCTGCTCATACATAGGCATCGGCGGCTGGAACCAGCCCGACATTGCACTCTGCGCAGCCGACGGCACACGCGTCATCGACCTCACCGAGAGCGGATACAGCGACTCCAACCCCCGCTGGGTACTGGGCGGCGAAGCCATCACATGGCAGAGCGACCGATACGGCATGCGCAGCCACGGCTCTTGGGGCAGCGAAGACGACATCATGTTCATGGCCCTCACACCCGAAGCCTACGACAAGATGAACCTCACCGACGAGGAAGCAGCCCTCGACAAGGAAGCCAAGGAAGCCAAAGACAAAGCCGAAGCCGACAAAAAGGACGATAAAAAAGACAAGAAAGACAAGAAGGATAAGAAAAAAGGCAAGAACGACACCAAGTCATCCGACACCGCTCCCGCCCCCACCAACTTCGACTTCGACAACCGCGCCCTCCGCACCATGCGCCTCACCGGCACTTCTGGCATGGCCGGCGACTACGTGCTCAGCGCCGACGGCAGCAAGCTTTACTACACCGCCTACGACCCCACCGGCAGCGTAAACCTCATCGAACAAAACCTCCGCACCGGCGACAGCAAAATACTCGCCCGCAATGTGAGCGGCTCTATAACCCCCGACGAAAAAGTCGAAAACCTCTTCATAAGCCAGGGCAACACCATGAAGAAGGTGACCCTCGCCTCGGGCGACACCAAGAGCATCGAATTTGACGCCGAATACGACCGCAAGCCCTCGCTCGAACGCCAGTACATCTTCGACCACGCCCTCTCTCAGGTCAAAGACAAGTTCTACGACAAAAACCTCCACGGAGTCGACTGGGACGGCTACGGCGAAGCCTACCGCCGATTCCTCCCCTACATCGACAACAACGAAGACTTTGCCATACTGCTCAGCGAGCTCCTCGGCGAGCTCAACGCCTCGCACACCGGCGGCCGATACTACCCCTCCACCACCTACAGCACCGCCTCCCTCGCTGCCTACTTCGACGACAGCCACACCGGCCCCGGCCTCCGCGTCAAGCAACTCGTGCCCGGCAGCCCGCTCGCCACAGCCAAGGCAGCCGTCAAGCCCGGCGACATAATCACTGCGATCAACGGCACCGAAATCACCCCCGGCATGGACGTGGCTCCCCTCCTCAAAGACCGCGAAAACCGCCGCACCCGCATCACCGTACAGTCGCCTTCCGGCACTTCGCGCAACTTCGAAGTGAAGCCCATAGGCCAGGGCGAGCTCAACGAGCTGCTCTACAACCGCTGGGTGCGCCGCAATCAGGCCGTGGTCGACTCCCTCTCGGGCGGACGCCTGGCCTACGTACACGTCAAGGGCATGGACTCCCCCTCCTTCCGTCGAGTATTCTCCGAGCTCCTCGGCAAGTACCGCAACCGCGAAGCCGTGATTGTCGACACCCGTTGGAACGGCGGCGGCTGGCTCCACAACGACATCGCCGTGCTCCTCAGCGGCCAGAAATATGTCGACTTCGTGCCACGCGGACGCTACATCGGCTCCGAGCCCTTCACCCGCTGGACCAAGCCCTCGGTGATGCTCGTTAACGAAGCCAACTACTCCGACGCACACGGCACACCCATGACCTACAAGTCGCTCGGCATAGGCGACGTAATCGGCGCCCCCGTGCCCGGCACCATGACAGCCGTGTGGTGGGAAAATCAGATCGACCCCTCCATCGTGTTTGGCATTCCCCAGGTGACATCGGTCGACAACAAGGGCAACATCCTCGAAAACCACCAGTTACAGCCCGACGTCGAGGTGTACAACGACCCCTCGGCCGTAGCCACCGGCAACGACCAGCAACTCGCCAAGGCCGTGGAGCACCTGCTCAAGAAATTGGCTAAATAATTGATTATCGCAAGATAAGCCCCTCTATCTCCCTCCGCACAGCACTGATGTGATGCGGGGGGAGATTTTGTTTAAACCCCAATAGGCCGCAAGCGAGGTCGTGACGAGAATCACAAATGTCGCTACATATATCTCAAAGCACGCCATGCTTGTGTCGGGATGAATTACACGAGCCAATCCCTTGCACACAATCCCACTGTACAGGCCATGGATGGCATACACAAAAAATGCCGCACTGCGAGCCCAGCCCGACACTTCCACACCGTGCCCCACCGCACTCACAGCCACACGATAGGCCAGCACGGCTATGGCCGCATTCTTCAATATCAGCACTGTGTTTAATACAATTCCCGACATTTCAGCAAGGTACAATACAGCTACACTCGCAACCGCCACACCAACCGCTGCATACACTGTAACACGGCTCACTTTGAGCGACCCGTAATACGAGCACCATGCGCCAATCGAGATGTATATCATGGATATAAACTGTCCGCAATCAGTGAGTTGTGCCATCGTAAGGCACACAGCCACTATCATAGCAAGCGACCACCGTCCGAGCCGCAGCAACGCATAGCCTATGATGGGCGAGACAATTACAAATATTATAAGGTCGCGCACAAACCAAAATGGGAAGTCGTAGGGGAAAGGAGCTGTGGTGAGCTGAAAAAATCCTGTTGCTATATGACCCAACCACTCGCCAAGCGACTGCCCGGCAGGCCAGTAGGCAGCATAAGTTTCGGCATAAGCGCCACCCATAGGCGAGGCTTTGTAGAGTGTAATCATCAGCCCGAGTACGTTCCATATAATATAGGGCACTGCGAGCGAATACCACCTGCTCCTCCACTTGGCACGATAGAAAGCTCCGTCGAGCCGAGTCGCCCCCCTGAAAAACAGATAGCCCGAAATTATGAAAAAAGCCGGCACGCAGGGAGTGAGACACACAATGTCAAACCACCATATAAAGTTGGCGAAACTCTCAATGTTGTCTGTTCCTATATTCAAAGTTATAAGCAGGTTGCAATGTATAAATACCACTCCGGCAAGCAGTGGTATGCGCAGCAGGCTCAGGGCGTTGAGGTATTGTTTCATAAAGCGGTTTTTCGGTTGTGTCTTATTATAAGGTCGGATACGCGTCGGGCCGACATCTCGTGCCGACCGGGGCTACCGTCACCAATGAGCTGTCCCGTCATGGTTACCGTAGCGTGGCGAGGATGGCGAGGGTCAATTATCGACACCCCCATTCCGGGCCATTCGTAATCCGTAAGACCGAGAAACTGGAGCATGGTGGGGTATATGTCTGTCTGTCCCACAGGATAGTCCACACGTCCTGCAACGGGCGAGTTGAGCACAATAAGGGGCGTAAATGGAGAGTCTGACACAAACGGGGCGGCTCTGTGCAACTCCGGGCGACTGCTTCCGAGGCCTTCGTGGTCGCCGGTTATTACAATGAGCGTACGGGCATAGTCGGGCCTGCTGCGCAGGTAGTCTACAAGCGTGCGCAGTGAGGAGTCGGTATAGTGGGCGGTCTCCATATAGTCGCGCAGGCGCTCGGGATATTTTTTACTGAATTCCACTGTCTTAAGGGCATCCGGCAGGCGGAAGGGGTTGTGTCCCGAGTATGTTATTACCTTTATGAAGGCATTGGTTCCCTGAGGCCAGATGTCGCCCGATGCCATGTGTTCAGACACCTGGCGCAGAAACGAGCCGTCGGAGAGCTTGGCCGGCTTGCCCACAAGTTCGTCAATATCCCATGAGTCGCGCGACAGGAGGGTGTCGATGCTAAATGAACGAGCCACGAGTGCCTGATTCCAGGTGGTGGGGCTGTCTGGGCTGAGAATGTACGACCGAGCTCCGTTGCGTGCGGCAAGTGCGCGGTTGATGGTTGGATAGGTATTGTCGGGCCTTGACATGCTCCACACTCCGCCTTCCATGGGCAGCATGCCGGCGTTAAAGAGCAATTGGAAGTCGATGGAGCGACCACTGCCCACCTGCGTCACCACCTCTGGCGCATAAAGGGTTGTGGAATCGGCGATTAGCGTATTTAGATAAGGCGTGATTTCCACCTTCGTTCCCGGAGTCGACGTCTCTGCCTCCGTGAGCAGCGGCCAGCTTTCGAGCGACTCGCACACTATGACCACTATGTTGTCGCGCACGGGCACGCTGTCGGGCAACGCTGCGGGAGCATATAGTTTGCGCTGATTGGCAACCCATTGATCCACAAAGGCCTGGTCGGCCGCCGATATTGTATCCGAGCTGTTGCACACCTGCCATATATAGTCGCCCACAAGGGTATAGACAGGCGTGGTGCAGGTAGAGTAGTAGCAGGCCTCCTTCATCTCGGTATAACTGCGCATGAATCCTCCCTTGGGCAGCATCATGCACCATGCCGCAACAGCCGCCGTCACCACCGACACGCCCCATGCAGGAAGCCACTTCCACGAGCGCGGAGTTGAGGGTGTGCATCGGGCCCAAAGCCATGTGCCAAGGGTGATAAGAGGCAGTGCCAGAAAGAGCGGCGAGAATGAATCGGCCACGCTGGGCAGAAAGTCGCGCAGATTGCCTGCAAGGCCGTAACTGCCTATCGGAATGGCCGTAAAGTAGGTGCGGCAGTACATGAGATTGGCTATAAGCAAGCCGTCGAGCACAAGCATCACCACGTATTGCAGCCAACCCCTCCGGCTCAACAGCCAGGGAAGCATCAGCAGCAGTGATGCTATCACTGTGTCGGGCCACAATGCACCGACCGACATGGCTCTAAAGGTCGTCTGCAAGCACCACAGCACGTCAAATACAAGCAGTGTGAGCACGCACCCCACAGCCACGGCAAGCGACGGGCCACTGAACAGTGATATAAATGATTGGCGTAGTGTTTTCATAACTCATTTTATTATAGACTACAAAGGTAGTATTTTTTTTATTTCCCGTGAAATTTTTGCTTGGGCTATTGTCTGAATCGAACAAAATGCCTACCTTTGCGTTGTAATTGAAACGAACATTGAAAGCATTGCCGCATCAAAGTTGATTGGGAAACTCTTCAAATTATTATGAAATACCGAGACACTCTCATCGCCCAATGGCGGGCCTCAGCCGACTTCGGTCGGAGCCTTGAGCCGGAGGATTACAAAGGACGTTGAGAACTCAAATCCTGTCTTATCGGAGTTTCATCGCATCCTTTGGTGCGGTTCCTACAAGCCTTCAGTTGCCTCCATCGGGCAATTGAAGGCATTTTTTAATCATTGATATTTTAGGGGTGCATCGGCCTGCCGCCGAAGCTGAGAATATACCCTCCGAACCTGAACCGGTTAGCACCGGCGTAGTGAAAAAATTATAAATGAACAAAAATCTTATCGCATGCGCGGCCGCCATCACAGCCGCCCCGCTCTCGGTACAAGGTGCCAAGACCGAAGTATCCACCGACTCCATGGCAGTGATTCTGCAAAGCGTCGAAGTAACCGCCAATCGTGCCGGAGCCAAAACACCCGTAGCGTTTACAAATCTCAAGGCCAAAGAGATTGCCAAGTCCAACGATGGTCGCGACATTCCCTTCCTCATTCAGTCCACCCCCTCCGTAGTTGTTACCGGCGACGCCGGTGGCGGCATAGGCTATTCGTCGATTCGTGTGCGCGGCACCGACCCCACGCGCATCAACATCACCGCCAACGGTGTGCCTATCAACGACTCCGAGAGCTCGCGCACCTACTGGGTCAATATGCCCGACATTGCTTCGTCGATCCGCGACATCCAGATACAGCGCGGTGCCGGCACGAGTGCCAACGGCGCCGGTGCCTTCGGTGCAAGCATCAACATGATTACAGCCGCTCCTTCGAGCGAATCCTCGAGCGAGGCCGCTGTGTCGTATGGCTCATACAATTCCAACCGTCAGAGTCTTAAGGTCAGTTCGGGTCTCATAGGCGACCATTGGAGTGCCGACGCACGCATTTCGCACATAGGCTCCGACGGCTATATCGACCGCGCCACTTCGCAACTCTGGGGCTACTCGGCCCAACTGGCCTACAACAATGGCGGCACCGGTGTGCGCCTGCTCGCCTTTGGCGGCAAGGAACGCACCTACATGGCCTGGGATTATGCCTCAAAGGAAGACATGGAGCTCTACGGACGCCGCTACAACCCCTGCGGCAAGTATACCGCTGCCGATGGTTCTACTGCCTATTATCCCGACCAATACGACAATTTTGCCCAGCATCATCTGCATCTCATTGCAACTCACGTCTTCTCCAACCGCCTGCAGCTCAACGTCACAGGCCACTACACCAAGGGCGACGGCTACTATGAGCAGTACAAAACACGCCGCACACTGGCCGAGTATGGCCTCGAGCCTTTCTACAACAGCGACGGCGAGAAGGTAAAAAAAAGCGACCTCGTGCGTCGCAAGTTCAACGACAATGATTTCGGCGGTGCCCTCGCCAACCTTCGTTACTCCTCGGGCCGCATCAATGCCGTGGGCGGCGCGGCTGTCAACTGGCACCGCGGCTTGCACTTCGGCCAGGTGATGTGGGTGCGCAACTATATAGGTGCCATCAACCCCCTGCAGCAGTACTATAGCAACACCGGCCGCAAGATGGACGCCAATGCCTTCGTGCGCACCGACATTGACCTCTCCGACCGTCTGAGCGCCTATGCCGACGTACAGTATCGACACATCCGTTATTCGATACGCGGCGCCAGCGACAACTACGACTACAACATCAGCGCACCCGCCCGCCTCGACGTGCTGCGCAATTACAATTTCTTCAATCCCAAGGCCGGCCTGTCCTACACCTGCGGTGCCCAGCGCGCCTACCTGTCGTGGAGCGTGGCCCACAAGGAACCTGTGCGCGACAACTTTACCGACGGCGACCCCATGGTATACCCCTCTCCCGAACGTCTCTTCGACTACGAAGCCGGCTGGAGCTTGCGCAAGCAAAATTTCAGCCTCGCCGCAGGCCTCTATCTGATGGATTACAAGGACCAGCTCGTGCTCACCGGCCAGCTCTCCGACACCGGCAACCCCATAAGCGTCAACGTACCGAGCAGCTACCGCGCCGGCGTGGAACTGCAGGGCGACTTGCGCCCCGTATCGTGGTTTGAATGGAACGCTTCGGCCACCCTGTCGCGCAACCGCATCCGCAACTTTGTGGAATATATCTACGAAGACGAATACGCCAACCCCATTGCTTTCGACCGCGGCGACACTCCCATAGCCTTCTCTCCGTCGGTGATTGCCAACAATGCTTTCAAGGTCAATTTCGGTGGCTTCGAGGCCTCTCTCACCACACGCTACGTGTCGTCGCAGTACATGAACAATGCCGCCACCCCCGAGGCCATGCTCGACGCCTATTGTGTGAGCGACCTCGGCGCAGCCTACACCTGGCAGCACGTGGCTGGATTTAAGTCGCTTCGCGTAAGCGCCACTGCTTATAATGTGTTCAATGCCAAGTATTTCAACAATGGTTATACCGGCGCTGGCTACACAATCGGTGCCAACGGCAAGCCCGACATATACCGCTACTCCGGCTACGCAGCTCAATCACCCATCAACTTCCTCACTACTATAGCTTTAAACTTTTAGAGGCTGTTTAAAAATTCTTGTTAATTCTAAGCCGCAGATTTTGCAGTTCATATCTCCTTGCAGGTGAAGGAGTGTAGCGAGCTACACGACTGAACCAAAAGGAGATAGGAACGCAAAAATGCGGTGAGCAGAAGTAACTTTGACAGCTCAAAATTAACAGAATCAAGCCTCGAAAAGAAATTATCACTTAGAATTAACAATAATTTTTAAACAGCCTCTTAATAAACCGTGAACTGGGACCTCGCTCTTGAAATATCCGGCTTTGTAATCGGCCTCGTATATCTGTGGTACGAATACCACGCCAACGCCCGTGTGTGGATTGTATCGGTCATCATGCCACTTATTTCCATGTGGTTATACTTCCGCAAGGGCATTTATGCCGACTTTGCAATCAACATCTACTATGTGGCCATTGCAATCTACGGATACATCAACTGGACCCTCCGCTCTCATCGTGTCGCCGGGCAGAAACAGCCATCCAAGCCGTCGCTGCCGGTGACACGCACACCGCGTGCCGTGGCATGGCGTTGCGCAGCCTCGGCCTTGGCTCTGTGGGCGGGCATCTACCTTGTGCTCAAATACTTTACCGACAGCACTGTGCCCGTTGCCGACGCTTTCACCACTGCGCTCAGTATCGTGGCCCTCTGGATGATGGCCCGAAAATATGCCGAGCAATGGCTCGTGTGGATGGTAGTCGATGCTGTGTGCGTTGGGCTGTATATATATAAAGGTATACCCTTCTACGGCATCCTCTACTCCGTTTATACCGTAATAGCTTGGTTCGGGTATAAAAAATGGCTTAGATTAATAAATATTTAACTCGCGTGTGCCGTATTTTTACACACACCGTGACGTATCTTTGCACCATAAAACTTCTAAAACACATTTTTATGGACGAATACGACAACCACGGCACAAACAACGACGATTCGGCCGACAATAATGTGTACTACGATTACAACATCAACACCGGCCAGCCCGACTATTTAGACGACTCTAACTACTACGATGATGATGACACTATCTAACCGAATCCTGCTCCTTCTCGCAGTTACAGCTACAAGCCTCGGCTGTTCAGCACAGAAAGTTTATACCACCCAGTCGCAATACCAGGCCGACGTCAAGGTCTATGTGGTCGACGCCGAGTACAAAGCCGACCTCGTTGTCTACCGCACCGACCGCGAATACCGAGCCGACGCTACCGAAAACAAGGGCATCTGGTTCTTTACTAATCGCTCATATCGCGCCGACAAAAAAATCTTCTTCGTCGACTCTCCAGCCCGCGCCGACATCAAAGTGTTCTTCACCGACCGCGAACACCGTGCCGGCTGGAACGACAACGAAAAGAAACACCTTATGTATTAACACCCTACCGCTTAGTTAAATATTGTTAACCAAATAGTATATTTGCTAATAATTTCTTAACTTTCGGTCATGTTAGAATCGGTTGCACAAAGTATCAACTGGAGCTGGGTAGGCGATTTCATTTTTATTGTCTACCTGCTCACAATTGTCGGCATAATCGGGATTGTCGTGTCCGAAAACCGCAATCCCGTCAAGTCGCTGGCATGGGTCACCGTGCTGCTTATGCTACCCATGCTGGGTATTGTGCTCTACCTCGTATTCGGACGCAACATCCAGAACCACCGCAAGTTGAGCCGTCGCAACCGTCGTCGCCTGCGCAAGCGCCAGCCCAGCAGCAACGTTACGTTCCGCCACCTGCCCCTCTCACCCGAGAGTATGCAGAACATCCGCCTGGCCCACTCCCTGGGAGGCGCACAAATCTACAGCGACAACTCTATCGACATCTACACCGACGGCGAGCAGAAGTTCCGGCAACTCAAGGCCGACCTTGCTGCTGCCCGGTCTTTTATCAACCTCGAATACTACATCTTCGACAGCGACGCCACCGGCACCGAAATTGCCGACATTCTCATTGAGCGGGCGCGGGCTGGCGTTACCGTGCGAGTCATTTACGACGATGTGGGTTCTTTCTCGGTCAAATCACGGTTTTTCAAGCGCATGCGTGCAGCCGGCGTGCACATATACCCTTTCTTCAAGGTCACTTTTCCGCAACTCGGCACCCGTCTCAACTGGCGCAACCACCGCAAGCTGTGCATCATCGACGGCACCATAGGCTATCTCGGCGGCATGAACATCGCCCGCCGTTACATCGACGGTGGCTCAAAATTTGCCTCTTGGCGCGACACTCACCTGCGCCTGCAGGGACCCGTGGTGGGTGCGCTGCAATATGCCTTTGCCGTCGACTGGCATTTCATGGGACAGCCGCTCATCGACGACGACAATCAGCCGTTGCCGTCACCCCACCCTTCGGGCAACATCTATGCTCAACTGCTCACCTCGGGCCCCACTTCGCAGTGGAGCAACATTGCTTTGATGTTTCACAAAGCTATCTGCAACGCCAAGAAACGCATTTACATTCAGACGCCATACTTCCTGCCCACCGATTCTCTCCTCAAAGGCCTCGTCACTGCCGCCCTCGCCGGCGTCGATGTGCGCATCCTCGTGCCTCGCCGCTCCGACTCGCACATGCTCGACCACGCTTCGGCTTCCTATTTCACCGAGTGCCTCCGTGCCGGCATCAAGCTCTACCGCTACGAGGCCGGTATGCTGCACTCCAAGCTCATCATCGTCGACGACGAATTTGTCACCGTGGGCTCCACCAACTTCGACTTCCGCTCGTTCGAGCACAATTTCGAATCCAACATATTTATATATTCACCCGAATTTACTCAACAGATGCTGGAAATCTACACCTCCGACCTCGCCCGATCTTCGCGCATCATGCCCGACACCTGGCGCCGGCGCCCGCTCCTGCAGCGCGCCTGGGAGAGTGTTCTCCGACTTTTCAGCCCTATTTTATAATCCGATCATATCAAAATGTCAAACATCGACAAAAACGCCAACCGCACACGATTCATCGAAATTCTTCAATCCACAGGCCGCGACGGCATGGACTACATAATCGAAGACCTCGACACCTGGGGTTTCTTTGAAGCGCCCGCATCGGCTCGCAACCATTTCAACTTCCCCGGCGGACTCGCCATGCACTCGCTCAACGTCTACGACATGGCCATGGCTATCCGCTCGGCCACCATTCCCCTCCGCCCCGACCTCGAGCGTCAGCTCTCGCCCCACTCCATCGCCATCGCCGCCTTGCTGCACGATGTGTGCAAAACCAACATTTACCGCCGCACCAAGCGCAAGCAGCGCAACGAAATCGGCGTGTGGGAAGAAATCGAAGGCTACGACGTGGACTATTCCGAAATGCCCGTGGGCCACGGCGAGAAGTCTGTCATAATGCTCCTCCGCTCGGGACTCGACCTCGAAGACGAGGAAATTTTTGCCATCCGCTGGCACATGGGACCCTGGGATCTGCCCGCTCAGTCCATCGAAATGGACAAGTCATACCGCCGCGCTCAAGACCGCTCACCGCTCGTTGCACTCATTCACACTGCCGATACCCTCGCCGCACAACTCCTCGAACGCAATAGCTAAAAAACCGACTTTGTTCACGCAAAATCTCACAAAAAAGCCCCAAATCGGGGCTTTTTTGCATAAAAATTGCATTTTTTTGCCCAAACCCCTTGCAGATTCAAAAATAATGCGTACCTTTGCACTGCAAAAGCGAAATAACGCAATGCACCAATGCGAAAATAGCTCAGTTGGTAGAGCACGACCTTGCCAAGGTCGGGGTCGCGGGTTCGAGTCCCGTTTTTCGCTCAACAAAAAAAGCGAACATTCAATTATTGAATCCGACAGTCTGAAGCCAACCCTTCAACTAACAATCACTGCGAAAATAGCTCAGTTGGTAGAGCACGACCTTGCCAAGG
>QLIP01018654.1_pt1 | contig 29679 bp, 27 predicted proteins | sample 1769771 | NCBI WGS metagenome assembly QLIP01 (sample SAMN09428762, study PRJNA476227) | Gut metagenome, whole genome shotgun sequencing project. | isolation source: cecum | host: Rhizomys sinensis | place: China: Jinsha town of Minqing, Fujian Province | collected 2013-09-23 | reverse complement strand
GAGATGGCGCGCATTGCCCCGGATTTTGTGGAAGGTCGGTGTCCGGAAATGTTGCGGGACTTTTTAGAAGTGCGGGGTTTGGGGCTTTTGAATATCCGCACCATTTACGGGGAATCTTCCGTGCGCAACAAAATGCGCTTAACCTTGATTGTGCATTTACAGCAAACGGAAACGGATTCTAATGAGCAGCGTTTGCCTTTTACCAAAGAAACCCAAGACATCGCGGGCGTGCCTATTTTAAAAACCGTTTTGCGCGTGGCGGCTGGGCGCAATTTGGCGGTGTTGGTGGAAGCAGCGGTGCTGAACACTTTATTGAAAATGCGCGGCAAAGATACCGCCCAAGAATTGATTAACCGCCAAGCCGAACAAATTGAAACGAAAAAAAATGCGGTTTGACCGTGGAAAACGCGAAAAATTTATTGGAAAAGGGCAGTAAAGCCATCGGTTTATTGGAATCACGCTTACTTTTATCCTTTATTTTAAAAAGGACGCCCGCGCAGATTTTGGCGTTTGGGGAAGATTATTTTTTAAATGAAAGAGAATTTTCCTTTTGGGAAAACGCCCTTGCCCGCCGAAAGCAAGGCGAGCCGTTTTTTTATATCATCGGGGAAGTTTTTTTTGATGATTTGGTTTTTAAAGTTTCTCCCGCGGTTTTAATCCCCCGACCGGAAACAGAGATTTTGCTTTTCAAAGCCATTGATTTTATTCAACAAAACAACATTCAAACCCTCTTAGATTTGGGCACGGGGAGCGGCATTTTGGCGGTTTCTTTAAAAAAACGCTTTTCCCATTTAAGGGTTTGGGCAAGCGATGTTTCTATTGAAGCTTTAAACATCGCCCAAGAAAACGCTTTAAAAAACCAAGTGGAAATTTCTTTTTTAAAAAGCAATTGGTTTTCTCATATCAACACCCGTTTTGATTGCATTTTATCCAATCCGCCTTATGTGGCAGAAGACGACCCTCATTTAAAAGATTTGCAATTTGAACCGCAACACGCTTTGGTGGCAAAGGAAAAGGGGCGCGCGGATTTGCGCTGGATTATTCAAAAAGCCCCTTTTTATTTAAACCCAAACGGCGCGCTTTTTTTGGAACACGGGCACGACCAAGGCGATTTTTGCCAAAGAATATTGTTGCAAAACGGCTTTCAAGAGGTCTTCACCCAAAACGATTGCGCCGATTTACCCAGAATCTCAGGTGGGGTTTTGCGTTAAACTGGGCGGGTTTTTTAAAACTTCGCGTTCAAAATGATTTTTCAAATGCGTCTTTCGTGGCAAATCTTGACTGAACCTTATGGTATTTTTTTGGTTTTGGTGGTGCTTTCCGTTTTGTTGAACGCGATTTCTTGCGCTTTGGTGCTGGGCACACTGCTGCGTAAAACAAAGGAATTTTCTAAGCCTCGCGCGCTTTATTTCATTCTTTTAAGCTTGGTGTTGAGTTCTGACTTGGCAAGACAGTTGGAATGGGCGTTGCACGCGGGCTTATTTAATTTTCGCGCAGGAATCACGCATATTTTGGTGGCGTTTTTTTTGTGGCGTTTGGTTTCTTCTTTTTTGAAGGAAAACAATGAGCGAAAAGTTTAATTTAGAACCTTTACTCAATTTAATGTTAGAAAGAAACGATGAAGCCTCGCGCCGCTTGGGGCAATTGATTGCCGCGGAACAAAACGAAAAAAAGCGCTTGGAACTTTTAGAAAATTACCGCAAAGAATACGCCGAGAGTTTTTTAAACGCTTCTTTAAACGGCATTTCTCCCGCCTTGATGATGAATTACCGACATTTTTTAAACCGCATTGATGAGGCAATTGCCGCGCAACATCAAGCCGTGCAAAGAAGCGAAAAAAACACCCAAGAAGGCAAAAAGGAATGGCAAACCCAGCACACCAAAATGAAGGCGTTGGATACCTTAAAAACGCGTTTTGAAGAAAAGAGCGCGCATTTGGAAAATAAACGCGAACAAAAAATTTTGGATGAATTCAGTTCCCGAAAACGAAAGATTTTTCCACGGTAAACGACTATTTTTTTTGAAATTTTTTTTGCGTTAACCGTGGATTTTTTAACCCAACCACGCGCTCAGCCAATCGTTTAAATGATTTTCCAAAAAACCAAAGCGCAAGACAGCGTTTTTTAAGGCTTCCCCTTCTTCTTTGACGGCATCTCTATTGTGGATAAACTTTTCCAAGGCACCCAACCACGAATCAAAAGAATTTTCTACGCGCGTGATGGGAAAGTGGTTTGGGTCTTCTTGGTAAGGTCCAAAATCCGTGGCGATGACGGCATAACCCAAAATGCCGTATTCCAAAATTTTCAAGTTACTTTTTGCCGCGTTAAAAGAGTGCGGTTTTAAGGGCGCAAGCGCTACGTCTAAATTCAAATTCGCCAAACTTTGTGGGTATTTTCCCGTGGGCACAAAAGGGTGGTATTCCGCCAAAAAAGGGCGCAATTTTTCTGGGACCACGCCCATAAAAATCCAATTCACCGTGTGGGCGGTTTGTTGCACGAGTTTTTCAATTAAGGGTAAATCCACGCTGTGGCTCAGTGACCCGGAATAGCCCACACGCAATTTTCCATTTTGGGGTTTGGAGGGAAAATTTAAATTCTCCCAACGTTTTTGAGAAAGGCGGTTGGGGATAACGCGCACCTCTTTACACCAATTTTGATAAGCCTTTTTTAAGGGAAGGGTGGAAACGGTTAAACAATCGCACACTTCCAAAATGCGCTTCATTTCCTCTTTTAAGTTGGGCGGTATTTCTTTTTTGTGCGGGCTGCCTTGGGGAACGTGGGTGAATAAATCGTCTAAGTCGTAAACCAACCGGGTTTGGGGAGAAATTTTTTTGATTTGCTTTAAATTGACCCATTCTTGCCAAGTGTCGCGTATTCTCTGCACAAACAAAGCGCGCACCTCTTTTGCCAACATTTCCAAAGGGTTTGGTAAAAAAACGGGGAGCATTCCGCCCTTGGCTTTAAACACCGTTTGGGGCAATTCGCCATCAACAAGGAATTGGCGCGTGGCGCTTAAAATGGGGTCAATCACGCGAATGAAGCCACAACCCATTTTGTCCCCGGGCATTGCCAAAACGCGTGGCAAATGGTTTTTGGAAGATAAACGCACACGCTGGCGTTCCGAATCCTCATTTAAGTAAAAGGCTTCGCGGTAAGAAAGATGGCGCGAATAAAAAGGGTCTTGGGCAATTTTTTTCTCGTGGGTTTGGATTAAAAAATCGCTCTCTTCATCGCTAATCAGGTGTTTTTTGGGGTTTTCTACAATTAATCTTAAATCCGGTCGCCACAAAATGCGCAATGGGCTTTGCTTCAAGCACCAATCCACTGCGGCGGCGTTTAAAGATAAATCCGTATTCCACGGATTTTTTAAGTAAACCTCGCGCCTAAAAATTTGTGCCATTCCATTCACCGCGCTGGGATTTTGGGGGACTTGGTGGCGGTTTTCTAAAAGCGGCGCGCCGTTTTCCCTTTCTTTTAAACCAAAGCCCAAGCCCGCGGCAATGCCTTTTACTCCCAACACCATTGCGTTACCCAAAAGGGAGCCGTCCGCCAAAATTAAATTGGGCGCGACCGTGGCAATGGCTTCATCCTGCGCTAAGGAAAGCCATTTTTCTAAAAACACAGGGGAAGTTAAACGGCAAGCGGAATCCAACAATAAAATAAAATCGGCATTGCAATCCACAATCAATTGGTGCGCGGTTTTCAAAAAATTTTCCGTTTGCACCAAAAAATGCACGTTGGGCAGGTGCATATCACCAATGCCTTCTAAATAACGCCACGCTGATTCTTCTAATTGGTCTACCACGCCCAACAACACCACTTCTAAATTGGGGCTTTGTGAAGTAGGCAAAAAGGAGTTTTCAAACACTCTACGGCATTCTTCCAAGGTTTGGGGCATTGGGGTAATCCACGCCACGCTAAATTTTTTTTTCAGTTTTGGATAAAGAAAAAAGGTGTGGGGCAAAAAGCCTTCTTGGAAGGTGCAATTTTTTTCTTGGGCAAATTGGGTTAAAAAACTTCTGGGGATTTTTTCTTCTCGTTTTTTTCCAGAAAATAAAATGGCAGGGAGGTGACAGAATTTTTCATTTTCTTTTAAGCATTTTAAAAGCGTGGGGATTCTTCCTTCAAACGGCAGGCGGTTTAAAAGTGTATTTTTCCAAAAAATGCCTTGCCCCAAGGCATTGGGGGAGGATAAAAAATAATCCAGTGAAAATTCTGGTTTTAAAGAAAAATGCACGATTTCATTTTGTGGGTTGGTGTAGGCTTCATCGCAAAACGCCACGGTAAACGCTTCTTTTTTTTGAAAATCGTTTAAAAGCGCCAAAGCTTCGGGCATCAACACGTCCCCCGCGTTTAAAAAAATGCTAAAAAGCGCGGTGTTTTGGGGATGTTTTCTGATTTTTTCAACGCTTGCGCAAAAACGGGGAGATTCAAAAAACAAAGCGCGCGCGTGTAGGCCCAAAGGAATTTGGGGCGCTTTTTTGCCCACAATAAAAATTAGAAAATTATTTTCAATTTGTTCTGTTAAGGATTCCAAAGTGCGGGAGAGGGCGGCTTCTCCTTCTTCCAAGGCGTTGATAAACACCGCGCACAAGGGTGGATTTGCGGGGGGGGGGTAAGCCTTTTTTTCGTGCGCGGGTGTTTTTTGAAAGGTTAAATAATCTTCAAAAAGAGAAGGCTCGCCTTGCCAAAACCCGCAACTCATAGAAGGAAAGTCTTTGTAATCAATCAACGGGTGACTTTCCCACGGGCGTGCACGCACAATGAATTGCCCGCTGAAAAGTTCTGTTAATTCTTCCAAATCCACGTTGTGTAAGCTCATTTTGGCGGTTTTCACCGTGCAGGGGAGCTGTTTTTTGTATTCTTCAAAAAGGGGGAGGAGCTTGGAATCAAAGGCGGGAATCAATTCTTCCACGGTGTAGCCGGTTTCATTCAACATTTTGCGCAATTCTTGGCGGGTGAAAAAGCGCAGGTGGGTGATGTCCAACACGCCAAAATCGGCGTAACGAAAATAGCCGTTTGCCAAATCATCCATTAAGGGCAAATAGCGGATGTTGGGAATGCTGATGAGAATTTCCGCCACAGGAGAGAGCCATTTTTTTAAGTGAAGTAAGGCGTGCCACGGGTCGCTTAAATGTTCTAAGACATCCGCTAAGAGCAAAAAATCAATGGAATGAGGATTAATGCCGTTTTGTGCAAAATCAATGTTTTCTAAGTTCCCCGTTAACACCACATCCAAGCGCGTTTTCGCAATTTGTGCGGCGTGTTGGTTTAATTCCACGCCAATGGTTTTGCAGTGGGGAAAGCGTTTTTTTAAACATAAAAAAGTGCCGCCCGTGTTGCAACCGATATCCAAAGCAATCTTGGGCGTGCAATGAATTAAATTCACCAAATCTTCGCGCACGATGTCGGTATAAAAACTTTCTTTTTCGCCCGATTCATTTTTTTTGCCCAATTGGCGCGCCCAAACGGTGTGATGCCTATTTTCCACGGTCTGCCTCCTTATTTTTTGAAAATTTTATCGCCTTTACCGTGGAAAATCTCGCTTGCAAAGTGCGCGTGTTAAAATGCGCTTTGGTTATATTTTGATTCGTGCTTTATGTTCGCAGAACGCGTTTTATCCGGAATGCGCCCCACCGGCACGCTGCATTTGGGGCATTATCACGGCGTCTTAAAAAATTGGGTGCGCTTGCAAAATGAATATCCTTGCTTGTTTTTTGTGGCGGATTGGCACGCCTTGACCACGCAATATGAGTCGGTGGAAATCATTGAGCAATCCAGCTTTGAAATGGTGATTGATTGGTTGGCAGCCGGCATTGACCCAGACAAAGCCATTTTGTTTATGCAATCTTCTGTGTTGGAGCACGCGGAATTGCATTTGCTTTTGTCTATGATGACGCCCCTTTCGTGGTTGGAGCGCGTGCCCACTTACAAAGACCAAATTGAAAAACTCAGCGGTAAAGATTTAACCACCTACGGCTTTTTGGGCTACCCCTTGTTGATGAGCGCAGATATTTTAATTTACCGCGCAAGCTTTGTGCCGGTGGGGGAAGACCAAATTCCGCACGTGGAATTTACCCGAGAATTGGCGCGGCGCTTCAACCATATGTTTGGTAAAGAAGCGGGATTTGAAGAAAAAGCCAAGGCGGCGATTAAAAAAATGGGCGGCAAAAAAGCGCGCCTTTACGATGAATTGAGAAAACGCTTCCAAGAAGAAGGCGACCACGAAGCGGTGGAACAAGCCAAAGCCTTGTTAAACGAGGTGCAGCATTTGTCTGCCATTGACCGCGAGCGCTTGTTTGGATATTTAGAAGGGCAAGGCAAAATGATTTTGGCAGAGCCAGAAGCCCTATTGACCCCCTCTTCCAAAATGCCCGGGTTGGACGGGCGAAAAATGTCTAAATCTTATGGAAACACGATTAGCTTGCGCGACACAGAAGAAATGATCAGCAAAAAAGTGCGCGCAATGCCCACGGACACCCACCGCGCCCGAAGGAATGATACCGGAGACCCCAAACGCTGCCCCGTGTGGGCATTCCACGAAATTTATTCCAATGAGGAATGCAAAAATTGGGTGCAAAACGGCTGCAAAACCGCCGCGATTGGTTGCTTGGATTGCAAAGCGCCGTTGATTGAATCCATTGTGAAAGAATTAAAACCAATGCGCGCGCGCGCCCAAGTGTATGAAGACAATCCGGAATTGGTCAAAAGCATTTTAAATGAAGGCGCACAAAAAGCGCGCGATTTGGCGGCAGACACAATGCGGGACGTGCGCGAGGCAATGGGTTTGCTTTCTTTTTTGAGTTTTCCACGGTAAACATCAAAAAAATTGAAGGTTCACCGCGGAAAAAAGGATTTTTATGGATTCCACAACGCTTTTTTGGCTCATCATCGGCTTTGGCGGACAATTTCTTTTTATGATGCGCTTTGTCATCCAATGGTGGGCAAGCGAAAAAGAAAAACGCGTGGTGGTGCCGGTGGCGTTTTGGTATTGCAGCATTTTGGGTGCGTTGGTGCTGACGGTTTATGCCATCCACCGCGAAGACCCCGTGTTTATTTTCGGGCAAGGTTTGGGTTTATTAATTTACTTTCGCAACCTTTATTTGCACTTTAAATCGCAAAATGGAAAACCCCAGCCCTGAAATGCCCTTTGCGAAGTTATACGGCGAAGCGCTCTTGGAATGCCCCAAAGATTTATACATTCCGCCCAAAGCGCTTTCTTTATTATTAGAAGCGTTTGAAGGTCCTTTGGATTTATTGTTGTATTTAATTAAAAAATCCAATATTGATATTTTGGATATTCCAATGGCAAGTTTAACGGAGCAATATTTAAATTATATTGAAGTTTTAGAAGATAATTTTGAATTGGCATCCGATTATTTGGCAATGGCGGCGTATTTAATTGAAATCAAATCCCGTTTATTATTACCCAAACCCATCAAAAATAATGCAGAGGAAATAGAAGAAGACCCGCGCGCGGAATTGGCGCGCCGCCTATTGGAATATGAATCCTTTAAAAAAGCAGCAGAAAATTTAAATGCTCTTCCCAGAAATGGGCGCGATTTTTTTAAAGCGCGCGTGGGCTTTGAAAAACAACGAGCAAGATACGCCTTGAATTTATTTGGTTTTCAAAACGCGTGGCAACATTTATTAGAACAACAAAAATTAAACGCCGCCCATCAAGTGGAAAAGGAAGTGTGGTCGGTGCGCGAACATATGCATAAAATTATTGAAGCTTTGGAAAAACAAAATCCGCTTTTGTTTAGTGACTTATTGAATTTTTCCAATATTTTTTCCGCGGTGGCGTATTTTGTGGCGGTGTTGGAATTGGCAAAAGAAAATGTGTTGGCGATAGAACAAGAACAATCCTTAGCGCCGATTTTGTTAAATAGAATTTAAAATGCTTTTTTTAAAACGTTTGATTTTCGCCGCTTTATTAAGTAGCGATACGCCTTTAAAAATAAAAGATTTTTTAATTTTGGATGATTCTTTTAATGAAAATTTGGTGAAAGAATTATTAAAAGAAATCAAAAAGGATTGTTTAAAAAAAGAATCTGTTTTGGATTTAATAGAAACCCCAAACGGCTTTTTTTTAAAAACCCAAGCCGATTTGGCAAAGGGTTTAGAAAATTTGCACCGCCCGAATGTGTTGAAACTTTCCCGCTCCGTTTTGGAAATTTTGGCGGTGATTGCTTACCGTCAGCCGGCTTCGCGCGGGGATATTGAGGCAATAAGAGGAGTGGCAGTGAGCCCCAACGCTTTGCAATTGTTGCTCTCCCAAGGGTGGATTAAAAGTTTGGGGCAGCGCGCATCCCCGGGTAGACCGGAGATTTTCGGCACAACGGAAAAATTTTTGCAGGATTTGGGCTTAAAAAAATTGGAAGATTTACCGCCTTTTCCATAGGGTTATGCCGTTTTGCGTCATTCTGAGCGCAGCGAAGAATCTCTTTAAAGCAAAAAACCGAGATTCTTCTTCTCGCTTACGCTCCCTCAAAATGACGAAAAGCGAGTGTGTCCTCAGAATGAGGAATCCACGGTAAACTTTCAAAAATTTTCAATTTTTTTTAAAAATGACCGTGGAAAAACTCAAAAATTACCTTTTGTTGATGCGGATGGACAAACCCATCGGCTCCCTTCTTTTGGTCTGGCCCATGCTCTGCGCCTTGTGGTTTGCAAGTGGTGGCAAACCCGATTTTTTCACCTTGTGCGTCTTTGTGATTGGAACGGTTTTAATGCGCTCTGCCGGTTGCGTGGTCAATGATATTGCGGATAGAAAATTTGATTGCTTTGTGGAGCGCACCAAGGAGCGGGTGTTAACCAGTGGCAAGGTGAACATCAAAGAAGCCTTGGGCGTTTTTGCGGTGTTGGTTTTGGCGGCGTTTTTGTTGGTGCTTTCTTTAAAAAAACCGTTTGTGTTGCTTTTATCATTACCCGCGCTTTTTTTGGCCGTTACTTACCCCTTAACCAAGCGCTTTTTTCCGCTTCCGCAAGCCTATTTGGGCTTAGCGTATGGCTTTGGAATCCCAATGGCTTATGGCGCGGTTTTGGATTTTTTGCCCTTTCCCTGTTGGATTTTGTTGATGGCAAACGTGTTTTGGTCTTTGGCGTATGACACGGAATACGCGATGGTGGACAAAAACGATGATTTAAAAATCGGCATCAAAACCTCCGCCATCACCTTTGGGCGCTTTGATGTAGAAGCCGTAATGCTTTGTTATTTTTTGCACTTTGCCTTGGTGGCATTTGTGGCGTTTTATTTTTATGCCGCCTCTTGGGGCACGTTTTTGGGGCTTTTTGTGGCAGTGGTGATTGCGGGTGTGCATTATTTTTGGATTAAAGATCATTCTCGCCAAGGCTGTTTTCGCGCCTTTTTGCACAACAATTACGTGGGAATGAGCATTTTTTTGGGGGTTGCCGCGGATTATCTTTTTTTACGTTAAATTTTTGTAGCCTTTTCTTCTTTTTTTGTTATGCTTAGTTATCTTTTTTCACAAGAGAAAGAGGAGGAGTAAAAGATGAAAAAAGCTTTACTTTGGGGAGGCATTTCGGTCTTGGCCGCATTGTCTCTGGGGGTGGTGGCTCTGCACCGCGGAGAAACCATCAGTGCGGCGTGGTTGATCACCGCGGCGGTTTGTTGTTATGTCATTGCGTATCGTTTTTACAGTCTCTATTTGGCAAAGAATGTGGCCGGGTTGGATGAAAAACGCTTAACGCCCGCCCACTTAAATAATGACGGTTTAGACTACGTGCCCACAGATAAGTGGGTTTTGTTTGGTCACCACTTTGCGGCCATTGCAGGCGCTGGTCCTTTGGTGGGACCGGTTTTGGCAGCGCAAATGGGCTATTTGCCCGGCACCTTGTGGATTGTTTTCGGGGTGATTTTCGCGGGCGCTGTGCAAGACTTCATTATTCTGGCGTTCTCCGCGCGCCACAATGGAAAATCCTTAGGCGAAATGATTTATATGGAGTTAGGCAAACCCGCCGGCGCCATCGCCTCGTTTGGGATTTTGATGATTATGGTCATCCTCTTGGCGGTGTTGGCCTTGGTGGTGGTCAAAGCCTTGGTGGGCTCGCCTTGGGGAACATTCACCATCGCCGCCACCATTCCTATTGCCATTGGGATGGGTATTTATATGCGCTTTATCCGCCCGGGCAAAATCGCAGAAGTTTCCATTGTCGGGTTTATTTTGTTGATTTTGTCCATCATCTTTGGTGAGACCGTTGCCAACAGCGAAACCTTTGGACCGATGTTTACGTTAAGCGGAGAATCCTTAGCGTGGGCACTGATGATTTACGGTTTTGTCGCGGCGGTGTTGCCTGTTTGGTTGTTGTTGGCGCCGCGTGACTACCTTTCCACCTTTTTGAAAATCGGCACGATTGTGAGCTTGGCGTTTGCCATCATCATTGTGAACCCCGATGTCAAAATGGCGGCGATTACCAAATTCGCCGATGGAACAGGACCAGTTTTCGCAGGGAATTTGTTCCCCTTCTTGTTTGTGACCATTGCGTGCGGGGCAATTTCGGGCTTTCATAGCTTGGTTTCTTCTGGCACTACGCCCAAAATGGTGGAAAACGAACGCGATATCCGTATGATTGGCTACGGCGCAATGTTGGTGGAATCCTTCGTGGCGATGATGGCAATGCTGATGGCTTGTGTGTTGGAGCCGGGCGTCTACTTCGCTATGAACTCGCCTGCCGCCGCTGTGGGCAAGGATGTGGTTTCCGTTGCGCAAACCATCTCCTCTTGGGGGTTTGTGGTCACACCAGAAATGCTCACGGAAATGGCAAAAAATGTGGGTGAAAACAGCATTTTGGCAAGAACCGGCGGCGCACCCACTTTTGCGGTGGGGATGGCGAAGGTGATTTCCGATTTGTTCCCCAACGGGGCTTCTATGATGGCGTTCTGGTATCACTTTGCCATTTTGTTTGAAGCGCTCTTCATCTTAACCACGGTGGATGCCGGCACGCGTGTGTGTCGCTTTATGATCCAAGACATCTTGGGGAATTTCCACAAACCCTTGGCAAACACCGAATATTTGCCTGCCAACTTGTTGGCAACCTTCTTGTCTGTGGCAGCGTGGGGCTACTTCCTTTATCAAGGTGTGGTGGACCCCTTGGGTGGGATCAACACCCTGTGGCCTTTGTTTGGCATTGCCAACCAAATGCTTGCGGGGATGGCGTTGATCTTTGCCATTGTGGTGCTCTACAAGAAGAAGAAAAACAGCGTGGTGTGGTTTGTGATTGCGCCGTGCGCGTGGGTGTTGATTACCACGCTTTATGCCGGCTGGCAAAAAATGTTTGACCCGAACGTGAAAATCGGCTTCTTGGCGCACGCAGCGAAATATTCCGAATCTCTACAAAACGGGGTATTGCTTGCACCGGCGAAGAATATGGATCAAATGAAGCAAATCATCTTCAATGACTACATCAATGCCACGCTCACCGGAGTCTTCATCTTGGTGGTGCTGTTGATGATTGGTGTAGGCACGCAAATTGTGTTGAAATTGAAGGATGTTAAAGAAGATTCTTCTTGCGAATTGAAGCCGGTTTATCGCTAAGGGGGGCAAAATGCAACTGAGGCTAATTTGGCAACGTTTGAAAGCAACCGCTCGGCTGATGGTGGGCGTTCCAGATTACGCCTATTATGTTGCGCATATGCAGGAAAAACACCCGGGGCACGCCATTATGGACGAAGCCACCTTTCATCAACGCGCCATTGAATCGCGTTACCCGGGGAAATCCGGCAACATCAAAAAGTGCCCTTGCTGATTTAAACCTTTTCAATTTTCCACGGCAAAGCTTGAAAAAATTTCAGGCTCTGCCGTGGATTTTTTTTGCTTTTAAAAATGGCAAAAATTTGCGAAAATTGCGCCACTTTGAACTTTTGAATTGTTTGCTTTATGAAAAAAACGCCCACTCCGAACGCGAACGGCCACTACAAAGTGGCCAAAGGCGAAGAATATATGTGCAAAAAACAGCGCGATTATTTCCGCAACATTTTGCTGGAACAAAAAAAATCCTTAACGGAAGGCATTTCCAAAACGGTGCACACGATGCAGGATGAAGCCACCGTTTTTGCCGACCCGAATGACCGCGCCAGCCAAGAAACGGACATCGCTTTGGAATTGCGCAACCGCGATAGGGAACGCAAACTCATCAAAAAAATTGATGAAACCATCCACCGCATTGATTCCGAAGAATACGGCTATTGCGATAAATGCGGCGTGGAAATCGGCATTTCCCGCTTAGAAGCGCGCCCCACGGCAAGTTTGTGCATTGATTGCAAAACCTTGGATGAAGTCAAAGAAAAACAAATGGTGAAATAAATTTATTCCACGGTGAACTTGAAAAAATTTTGAGTTCACCGTGGAATTTTTTTAGTTTTAAAAAAAGGTGGCAAAAAGCAACGCCACCACAAAAAGCGGAATATTAAAAAACAAAAAAGTGGGCACGCAGGTGTCAAAAATGTGGCTGTGTTGCCCATCTGCGTTTAACCCGGAAGTGGGCCCCAAAGTGCTATCTGATGCGGGCGAGCCGGCATCGCCCAAGGCAGCGGCAACGCCGATGAGTAAAATGGTCACCGGAAGGCTAAACCCCAATGAAACGCACAAGGGCACGTAAATGGTTGCCAAAATGGGGATGGTGCCAAAGCTTGTGCCAATGCCCATTGTGATGAGTAAGCCAATGGCAAGCATTAAAAACGCGCCGCCGAATTTTCCACCCGCGATGGAAGAAACAGCATTGACCAAAGCGTTGATTCCGCCCGTTTCCCGAATGACGGCGGCAAAACCGGCTGCAACCAACATCACAAAGGCGATGAACGCCATCATATGTAAACCCTTTTCAATGGTTTCATCAATTTTGTTCCATTCAATGCCGCCGGAGACAATCATCAACACCAAGCCAAACAAAGCCCCCAAGGGAAGCGAGCCGAATTTCAATTGGATGATAAAAGCAAGCACAATTCCCGCCAAAACGGAATATTCCTTGCGCCGCAACGTCACCCCTTGGGTTTGGCGTTCAAAATGCTGCAAGGTTAAATATTCGCGCGGTTTTTGGTAATAAAACACGGCAGCCACCAAGCCCAAAAGCATTGAGAACCCTCCCACCCACATAATAGAGCCGATGTCCGTTAAGGTGACGGGCACGCCATTGGCGCTGATTTCTTTGACCAAAATATTGTGGAAAATCAAGCCAAAGCCCACGGAAAAACTCACATACGGGGCTTTTAAGCCAAAGGTTAAGGCGCACGCCACCGCGCGACGATCAATTTTTAAGCGGTTCATCACCATCAAAAGGGGCGGGATCAAAATAGGCACAAAGGCGATGTGAATGGGAATGAGGTTTTGGCTCAGACAAGACAAAAACGCGATGGAGAAAATTAAAATTTTTCTGCCGCGCGCCAAGGTGTGGCTGATTTTTTCCACCAACACCGCCGTGAGGTTGGATTGGCTCACCGCCATTGCCAAAGCGCCCAAGAGCGCATAGCTTAGCGCGGTTTCCAAATTGCCCGCCATTCCGTTGATTAAAATTTTCAGCGATTCCGTTAGGCCGATTCCGCCCAAAACGCCGGTTAAAAGGGCGGAAATTAGAATCGCCAACAAGACGTTGAAACGCGCCAAACACAAGGCGCACATCACCAAGACGCCAATTAAAACGGGGTTGCTTAAAATCATTTTTTTTCCTGCGTGGAAAATTCCAATTTGCTTTTGGGCGATTCAATGCGGTTGTCAATTTCTATGCCGCCCGTTAACGTGCGCGCCATCGGGCACTTGGTGGCGATATCCAAAAGGCGTTGCACCACGGATTCATCAAAATCGCCATCCACTTCAATGTTGCGCGTGATTTTGTCTTGCCGATTGGGCAATTTTTCGTGGTTTAAGGTGACCTTCAAATGGGAAAAGGTGTAGCCCTTACGCTCGGCGTAAAGGCGCAAGGTAATGGCTGTGCAAGAGCCCAACGCCACTAATAAAAAATCATAAGGGGAAGGTCCTGCGTTTTGCCCGCCCATTGAAAGCGGTTCATCGCCTTTTAAGAAAAAATCGCCGGCGTTGATCAACACCTCATAGGGTTCATCCCCCAAAAAAACTTCCACTGATTGGTTCATCTTTCCCCTTTCGCGCGCAAATTTTGTAGCTTCATTTTACCTTTTATTTGCGCCGCGCGGGACTATTCATCCCTTGCTGTGTAATCTACCCAATCTCTACTTCCGCAACGTGGGCAATTGCTCATTTTGTTTAGTTCTATATTGGTTTTATTGGCGCGAAACGCAATAACAAGAAGAATGCCAATGACCAGAATTAGGGGAAGGTCAGTTGGAATCCCCCAATCGTTCCCCCTCAAAGTAGCGGCGCAATCCTTCCCCAATCCGCCAAGGCGGATGCGACCACGGGTGGCGAGTGAAGGGCAACTCACCAAACCACAACGGAAAGAAGACTGAGCACCACGGAAAGCACAAAGATATAAAACGGGGCCATCAGGTTGAATGCAACTTTGTGCCCGCAACGCCTGCATTGAAGGTAATCTTCTTTCTCTTCTGCTGGTTTCCCCTTTTTCTACCATAGGTTTTTTTGCCATTCTTTTCTCCTTAAAAACAAAGCCCTTTTCCACGGTGAACCTTAAAAATTTTTCAAAAAAACAAACGTTCACCGTGGATTTTTTATTTTGCGCCTGCGTAATATAATGCTTCCCTTTGAAATAGGCGCGTAAAAAGGAGAAAACGCCCAATGAAGATTCTTGTCACAGGCGGTGCAGGATATATCGGCAGCCACACTTGCCAAAATCTGACCGCAGCAGGGCACGAGGTGGTTGTTTGGGATAACCTTTCCACAGGTTTTCGCGCCTTGGCAAAATGGGGCACATTCATCTTAGGCGATATTTTGGACACCGCAAAATTAACCCATTGCCTGCGCCAACACAAAATAGAAGGCATCATCCATTTTGCGGCGTTTTCCCAAGTGGGGGAATCGGTGGAAAACCCGGGAAAATACGTGCACAACAACGTTTTGGGAACGTTGAGCATTTTGGAATCGATGAAAAATGCCGGCGTCAAAAACATTGTGGTTTCCGCAACGGCTGCGGTTTATGGCATTCCCCAGCGCATTCCCATTGTGGAAGATGAGCCCACTTGCCCCATCAACCCTTATGGCAAAACCAAGTTGTTTATGGAATGGATGCTCCACGATTTTGCAACGGCGCACGGCATTGCTTGGATGGCGCTGCGTTATTTCAACGCAGCCGGTGCTGACCCCAACGGGGAATGCGGCGAATGCCACCAGCCGGAAACGCATTTGATTCCCCGCGCATTGATGGCTTTAACCGGCGAATTGAAGGATTTTTGCGTTTGGGGAGACGATTACCCCACGCCAGATGGCAGTTGCATTCGCGATTACATCCACGTTTGCGATTTGGCTGCTGCCCACAGGTTGGCAGTAGAACATTTACACAAAGAAAAAGCCGGTTGGGGAATGTCTCTTAATTTGGGCTCAGGGGTAGGGTTTTCTGTAAAAGAAATTGTCTCTACCGTGGAAAAATTAACCCAACAAAAGCTTCCCCACACCGTCCAAGCGCGCAGAGCGGGTGACCCACCCATTTTGGTGGCAAACTACGCGCGCGCAAAAGAAATTTTAAATTGGCAGCCTGCTTTTTCTAATGCGGAAAACATCATTCAAGACGCGTGGAATTGGCACATTTCTAAAAGAAGCGCGGTGATTTTGGGAAAACCGTGATGTTTAAAGTGTTTTCCCCCGCCTTAAAGCGCAACCGTTTTTGGGAAGCGTTTTTAGAAAAGGAATATCCCCCCAAAACGGTGGTGGGCTGGGGGCATAAACCCACGGCGGATAAAGCGCGCCGTTACGCCTTAAAACATCATCTGCCTTACCTTGCCTTAGAAGACGGTTTTTTGCGCTCCGTGGATTTGGGAGTGAATGGTGCGCCCCCGCTTTCCTTGGTGGTGGATCACACGGGCATTTATTACGATGCGAACGTGCCTTCCGACTTAGAAAATTTCTTGAACACCTCCGGTTGGGAAACACCAGAACTTTTGGATTCCGCACGGCGCGCCATTGACACCATCATTCATTACCAATTGAGTAAATACAATCACGCGCCTTCTGCCCCTGAAAACTTATGGAAAAACGCCGCCTTTCCCCGCGTGTTGGTGTTGGATCAAACCCAAGGGGATGCCAGCGTGAATTTGGGCTGCGCTGATGAAAAAACCTTTCAAAAGATGTTGGAGGAAGCCTTAAAAAATTATGCGGTGAGTCAAATTTGGGTTAAAACGCACCCGGATGTGATTGCCGGGAAAAAGAAGGGCTATCTTGCCGAATTCGTTGCACAGCGTGGTGTTGGGCTGATCACAAAAGATTATTCTCCATTTTCTTTATTAAAAGAAGCAGATGTTATCTACACCGTCACTTCCCAAATGGGCTTAGAAGCCTTAATGCTTCAAAAAGAAGTGCATTGTTTTGGCATTCCTTTTTATGCAGGATGGGGTTTGACCCAAGATCGGCAAAAAATGCCCAGACGAAAAAAACAGCGTTCATTGGAAGAACTTTTTGCTGCCGCTTATTTGCTTTATGCCCGTTATGTTAATCCCATCCGCATTGAGCGCTGTTCCATTCACGAAATCCTTTCCCTCTTAACAGAACAAAAACGCCAAAACGAGCGCAACCGCTCTTTTCACGCGTGCGTGGGTTTTCGTTGGTGGAAACGTCCTTACGCAAGGGCGTATTTAAAATCCACGGGAAGCGCCATCAAATTTTTAAAAAATGATCAAGCCGCCATTCTGGAAGCGAAAAAACACGGGGGCGATGTGGTGGTGTGGTCTTCCCGGGCGGATTCTGCTCTTCAAAAAGAATGCGATGCAAACCACGTTCCCTTGACGCGAATGGAAGATGGCTTTATTCGCTCCGTGGGTTTGGGCTCAAACTTCAATTGGCCCTATTCTTTGGTCACGGATAAAAAAGGCATTTATTACGACCCCTCCCGCCCCAGCGAATTGGAAGAAATTTTGAATTTTCTTCCCCAACACCCGGAGCACAAAACCCTTCTTCAACGCGCCCAAGCCTTGCGCGCCTTGATTTTGGAAAAGGAGTTGACCAAATACAATATGCCTTCTTCTGCTTTGCCGCCCCAATTTCCCCAAGGGAAAACTCATGTTTTGGTGCCCGGACAAGTGGAAGACGATGCGTCCGTGCGCTGTGGCGGGTTTGGGATGAACAATTTGGAATTGCTTGCCACTGCAAGAAAAAATCGCCCCGATGCATTTATCATTTACAAACCGCACCCGGATGTGGAAAACAAAAATAGGAAAGGCGCGGTGAAGGATGAAGAAGCCTTGCGTTACGCCAATCTTATCTTGCGCCATTTTCCAATGGGGCGGCTTTTGCCTTTGGTGGATGAAGTGCACACCTTAACTTCTCAAACTGGATTTGAAGCTTTGTTGCGCAATCTTAAAGTGTTTACTTACGGTGGACCTTTTTATGCGGGCTGGGGTTTAACCGAAGACCAACAAAGTTTTCCCCGAAGAAAAGTGCGCTTGACCGTGGATGAACTCATTGCCGGTGCGCTGTTGCTTTATCCTTCTTATTACGATTGGCAAACCCAGCAGTTTTGTCGCGCAGAAGATGTTTGTTACCGCTTACTGCAAGCCAACGGGCAAATGAAAGGGCGGGTTTGGGCAAGGCTCATCACCTTTGTGCGCGATTGTTGGCGGGGAAATGGGCAATGAGAACTCATCTTTTTCTTCAAGGTCCGCACGGTCCTTTTTTCCGCCGATTGGGGCGCGCACTTTTCCAAAACGGGGATGAAGTGATTCGTGTCAATTGTTGTGGCGGGGATGTGGTGGATTGGGCTTTTCCCCATACCCTCTTTTTTCAAAAAAAATCCACCCTTTGGAGCGCGTGGGTCAGCCGCTTGATGGATGAAAAAAAGGTTACGGATTTGCACGTTTTTGGAGATTGGCGACCCTTGCACCGTGAAGCCGTGTTGCTGGCGCAAATTCGGGGCATTCGGGTGTGGGCTTATGAAGAAGGCTATTTGCGCCCGGATTACATCACCGTGGAAGAAGGCGGGGTGAATGGCTTATCTACTCTTCCCAAAACAGCAGAAGCTTTATCCCAACTGGCGGCGCTTTCCCCCATACCCTCTAAACCCAAAAAGGTGGGCAATCCGCAAAGCGTGAAAACTTGGCGCGTCATCGCCCATTATTTGGGAACGTTTTTCTTGCGTCCCTTTTTCCCGCGCTTTCAAACCCACCGCCCGCAAAGCGATATCCTTGAAACTTGGGGTTGGCTCTTGCGTGTGCTTTCTTATTCCAAAAGAAAAAAACGCTCCGCCCAAGCTCTTCGCTCAATGCACCGCTCCCGCGCGCCTTATTTTCTCTTTCCCCTTCAATTGGATTCTGATTCCCAAGTGCGTTGCTATTCTCCTTACAGCGGAATGAAAGAAGCCATCGCTTGTGTGCTCACTTCCTTTGCCCGAAGCGCCCCGAAAAACAGCCACCTTCTCATTCGCAACCACCCTTTGGACAACGGCTTGATTGATTACGCACAATTCATTCGCTCTTTTGCCGCTTCTTGTGGCATTGGCGAGCGCGTGCACTTTGTGGAAGGTGGCAAGGCGCAGCGGATGATAGAAAAAAGCTTGGGCGTGGTGGTGTTGAATTCCACAATGGGCATTTCGGCGCTCAGGCAAAATAAAGCGGTTTATTGCGTGGGTATTTCTGTTTATGCAATGCCGGGCTTGGCGGTGAATAACGTAGAAATGCCTTTGGATGTGTTTTGGAATCAACCGCGATTGCCGGATGCGGAAGTTTTGGCGGATTTTGAACAGGTTTTGAAAACGCGCGCCTTGGTTAACGGGAATTTTTACACCCCGGAGGGCATTCGCACGGCGATTGCTGGAATGAAAGAAAGAATCGCTGCTCCCCCCCCCTCCCGCAAAACTAACCCCATTTTCTTCCCCGCGCAACATTCAGGTTTTCCACGGTGAACCTTAAAAAAATTTCAAAAAAATAAAGCGTTGACCGTGGGAAACAGTTAGAATAAGCGCCGTTTTTTGGTTTTTTAGGTTTTTTTATGTCTCTTTCCCCGTTTTTACTTCTTTTGAAAAAGAAAGAAAAACAGCCCTCCACTTCGCGGGGGGGGGTATAACCCTTATCCCACAAGGGTTTGAGCAAAAAAACGCCATTCAAAAAAGCCTTCAAAAAAAATTAAAAAAATCTTGCCGGGCTTTTTTATTTAAGAAAGTCTTTTCTTTCCCATTCAAAACGGGGGAAGAAAGATGAAAAGGGTTTTGACTTACGGCACCTTTGATTTGTTGCATTACGGACACATCAACCTTTTGAAACGTGCCCGCGCCTTGGGCGATTACTTGGTGGTGGCGTTATCCACCGATGAATTCAATCAAAAAATGAAAAACAAGGCGTGCATTCAAAATTATGAAGAACGCAAAACCATCATAGAAAACCTGCGCTTTGTGGATTTGGTGATCCCGGAAAACAATTGGGAACAAAAAATTCAAGATGTCCAACTTTACCAAATCCACACCTTTTGTATGGGCAGCGATTGGGAAGGGCAGTTTGATTTTTTAAAAGAATATTGCGCCGTGGTGTATTTGCCCAGAACCCAAGGCATTTCCACCACCCAAAGAAAAAATTACATTATGCAGGCGTTTAAAAAAAGAGAACCCTGATGAAAAAAACGCTCCTTTATTTTCAAATCATCACGGGCTGGGGCGGCTATGCCTACCCTTTTGGAGTGTGGCGGCGCTCTTTAAAAAAACTGCCCTTTGGTTTTTTAACGTGGTTTTGGGCTTTACGGGGTGAAGTTTTGTTGTTGCGCGGTAAACTTGAAGCATTAAAGGCGTTATCCCAAAAACACCCGGTGGTGTTGTATTACGCCGCGCAAGCGTTTTATTTTCGTGGGGAACGGGAAAGCGCTCTACGCGCTGCTTTGGGGTTTAGCCAATTTGCCCCCCATAACCCAGAAGGTAATTATCTTCTTGCAGAAATCCACCAAAAAATGGGCGAAAAGGAAAAAGCTTTTCAAATTTTGCAAAAAGAGTTTTTGCTTTCCAAACGCAAAACGTGGATTAAATTGGCAAATTGGGTCAACACACAAGAAGATTTTGAAAAAATCAACGCGCTTTTCCATTGCGCCCTCAACCGAAAACGCATTCCTCAAAACGATGTGGAAATTTTAAAAAACCTCGCAATGGGGGCACAACGGGCGGGGGAATACACTGTGGCGGAAGCCATTTGGCAAAACATTCTTTCTTTACACCCCAAAACAAAAACTTCTAAGAAAAAATTGCACCCCAAATTGGCAAGGGAAGCTTTGGGGGATTTGCTTCATTCTGCGCAAAGCACCCAATTGCCCCTTTTTTTAATCAGTGGCACGTTGTTGGGGATGGTGCGGGACGGGCAATTTCTGTTGCACGACACGGATTTGGACGTGGGCGTTTTTGATGATGTGTGCGATGAAAAAACGCTTTATAGAACGATTGAGCAAAGCGGGAAATTTTCCATAATGCCGGAACGTTCCAAACATTCCGTGCGAATCCGGCACATCAATGGCACGCCCATTGATATTTTTAGACATTACCGGGAAAAAGATGATTTTTGGCACAGTGGCGTGAAAGCCAGTTGGCACAATTCGCCTTTTTCTTTAAAGAAGGCGACATTTCAGGGGATGGAGGTTTTGATTCCCAATAACCCTGAAAAATATTTAGAAGAAAATTATGGGAAGAATTGGCACATTCCCCAAAAAAAATTTGACTCTGCCGTGGATTGCCCCAATTTCAAGGTCGCCAATCCTTGGGAAATGAAAATTCATGGGATGCAGAAGAATATTTAATTTCTAAATGATTGAAGGAAAACAAAATGAAATGGCTCAAAAAACGATACGAAGAAATTAAAAGCAAGTTTTTAAAAACAAAATTAGTTAAAGAAAGCAAAAGCGCATTTTTAAAATTAAAAAGCAGGTATTTTCGTGCCCGTTGTCATTATATTCAATTTTATGAGTGTTTTCCCATTCAAGAAAAATGCATTCTGTTGGAATCGGATCACGGGAAAAAAATAAACGGCAATATCTTTTATATTCTGCAATATCTTTGTGAAAACGAAAAATTTCGTGATTGGGAAATTTTTGTCAGTTCCACCGCCAAAAGCCGAAAAAGCATACGCGCTTTGCTGGATTCTTATGGCTTCAATCAGGTTCAGTTGATTACGCACGGATTAAGAATGTATTTTAAATTATTGGCAAGAGCAAAATATTTAATCAACGACAATACCTTTCATCCGGCTTTTATTAAAAAAGAAGGACAAATTTATTTTAACACTTGGCACGGCACGCCTTTAAAAAGTTTGGGGCGTGGAATGTTGAGTGATCGCCATTTAATTGGTAACCAACAAAAGAATTTTATAGATAGCGATTTTATTTTGTTTCCCAATGCACACACTCGGGACGTGCTCATCCAAGATTTTATGTTGGAAAACCTCTCCAAAGCGGTGGAAGTTTATGGCGGATACCCCAGAAACACGGTGTTTTTTGATAAAGAGCGCCAAATAAAATTAAAAGAAGAATACAACCCGGAAGGAAAACGCCTTTACACCTATATGCCCACTTATCGCGGAAATTGGGTGAAAGGCGGAACGGATAAAAATGAGGTGTATTTAAAATATTTTTTGTTTGAATTGGATAAACATTTAACAGACGATGAAATACTTTATTTAAATTTGCACCCCACTGCCTTAAAAAAAGTGGATTTTAAAAATTACAAACACATTAAAAATTTTCCAACAAATTTGGAAACTTATGATTTTCTTAATATTGTGGATTGTTTAATCACGGATTATTCCAGCGTGTTTTTTGATTTTGTGAATACGGGAAAGAAAATTGTTTTATTTCCCTATGACGAAGAAGAATATTGGGCTGAGCGTGGAATGTATTTGAATTTGAACGAACTTCCTTTTCCCAAAGTGTATGATCTTCATTCGCTTCTTTTAGAATTAAGAAAAGAAAAAAATTATGACGATTCGGAATTTATCAAAACTTTTTGCCCTTATGAAAATAAAGATGCCACCCGAAAATTATGTGATTTTATTTTCAATAACCGGCGCGATGAATTATTTTTTAAAGAAAACAAATCCAATGGCAAAGAAAATGTTTTAATTTACGTGGGCAATTTGGCGCAAAACGGAATCACCTCCTCCATCAGGAATTTATTAAATCGTTTGGATTTAGAAAAACGCAATTATTTTTTATCTTTTATTGCAGGCAAAGTGGGCAACAACCAAAGCACTTTGGCAACCTTCCCCAAAGGAGTGAATTATGTTTCCATAATGGGTGAAATGAATCTCACGATGTTGGAGCGCATTGTGCGCTATGCTTGGAATAAAAAACTCATTCCCACTTTTTGTTATATGAAATGGGTTAAAAAGCGAATTCAAGAAGAATGGTTGCGCTGTTTTGGCAATATCCGTTTTGATTCCGTCATTCAGTTTTCTGGTTATGAATCGGAAGTGATTTTGATGTATAGCCAATTTCAAGGAAAGAAAGCAATTTTTGTGCACAACAATATGGTGCAGGAAATCAAGGTGAAGGGGAATCAAAGAAGGGATGTTTTACAATACGTCTACCCTCTTTTTGATAAGGTGGCGTTGATAACCCAAGACTTGCGTGTACCCACAAAAGAAATCGCGGGAAGCGATCACAACTTTGTGGTTTCTAAAAATGTGATTGACGACAAAAGCATACGCGAAAAAGCCCTGTTGCCCATTGAACTCAATCCCCAAATTACCACGGTTTACCCATCGGAAGCACGTTTATACGAAATCTTGGCTTCAAAAAATAAAAAGTTCATCAACATTGGGCGCTTTTCTCCAGAAAAAGGGCAGCTGCGCTTGTTGGAAGCTTTTGCAAGTGTTTTAAAAGAATATCCCGATATTTATTTAGTCGTCATCGGGGGCAATTCATTTAGAGAAGATTATGAAAAAGTAAAGCAACACATTGCCAAATTGAATTTAGAAGAGAGTGTTCTTCTCATTAAAAACATCCCCAATCCTTTTCCGGTGTTGGCGCAGTGCGATTATCTTGTTTTGAGCTCCTTCCATGAAGGGCTTCCTGTGGTGTTTGCGGAAGCGGATATTTTGGGAAAACCTTGTGTTTCCACCCATATTCCCGGACCAGCAAGTTTTATGCAACAATACAACGGGATGTTGGTGGAAAACAGCGTGCAGGGGATTGTTCAAGGGATGGTGGATTTATTAAACGCTAAGGGTCGTTTATTAACCATTGATTACAACGCTTACAACCAAGAGGCTGTGGAAGCGTTTGAAAATGTTTTAAGGGGGTAAGGCAATGTTTCCTAAAATCATCTGGCGTTATTGGGATCAAGGCTGGGATAAGTCGCCTTTTATGGTGCAAGAATGTTCTAAATCAATCGTTCATTACGCCCCAGATTGGGAAGTGCATAATTTGGATAAGGAAACGGTTAAAAATTTCATAGAGCTTCCAAAAAGAATTGATGAAATACCTGACCTTCCAATTCAACCTATTTCAGACCTAATCAGAATGTTGCTTTTAAAAAAATATGGTGGTGTGTGGATAGATGCAACAGTTTTTTTGAATACCCATTTAACTCAATTTTTAGAAAACATAAATTCGGATTTTTTTTGTTTTTTCAGATGGGAAAACAAAACTGCAATGAGCAATTGGTTTTTAGCAGCGCAAAAGGAAAGTTATATTGCAAAAGTGATGGCAGAAGAGTTTCAGAAAATGATTTTTTCCGATTCTTTTTTAAAAGAAAATGAACAATATTTCAAAAAATGGAAAAGTTCTCCTAATTATTTTTGTTTCCATAAAAAATTTGAAGCATTAATTAAAGAAGACTTGAAATTTGGAGAAATAGTTAAAGATATGCATTTTTATGACTCATTTGATGAACTATGTGCAGTTGTATATGGTTGGAAAAGGAACGTCTGTAACGAAATTACAAATTACATTTATAACAAATCTCCTATGATAAAAATTTCTCACTATGGAACAGAGAAAGAAAATAACGAGAAATCTGCCTTAGAAATTTTAAAGAAAAAATTAAAAAATGAAATTGAAATGCATTATCCACATTTACATTCTGGCATGGGTTTACGAACAACACAAATTTTTAATTCTTTTATTAATAAACCGGGAAAAGTCAAAGAATGGGCGGGTCAATTTGAATCAGACGGGGATTTAAATTTATGCAAAGAAAAATTCCCGCGTTATCACGTTTATAATTTTTCCAGTGTAGACTTTAAAAACGGGGCGCAATTATTCATTCCCTATGGCGCAAACAGAATTTTTATCCGCCACCAAATCAAAGATAAATTTTCCGCTCCAAGAGAAGTGGCATTTAAAGATGAAATTGAAGAATTGAGAAAAGAAATTTTTTCTTTAAAAAACGCCTCTAAAATTTCCCCCCCCCCCCCCGCAAAACTCGTTTATTGAATAAATTAGAAAAAAGTCCAAAAGCTTTTTTTGCTGATTCGCTCAACCCTCTGCTTCGGGTGTTGGGGCGATTTTGCCTTTCCCCTGCTTTACGCCCAACCTTGGGGAAAGGCTTGGTTGCTTTAACCAAAAAGTTTCTGCGATAAAAAAATCCACGGTTGACCGTGGATTTTTTTGAAAAACTCCTACAACCCCACGGCGACCTTGATGGCTACGCCGATTTGGTAAAGCACTTGGGTGATGTCTTTCACCAATTGCAGATTTTTGGAATCAAACTTGGGCATCACCAACACGCGGTCACCCGGTTGAATGTTTTTTTGGTCCGCCCGGGAAACCTCCCCATTTAAGCCCACAATCAAAATGTTGCGGGTGTCCGCTCGGTCGGAAAGTCCGCCCGCTCCGTTCAAATAATCTTGAAGCGAAAGCCCTTTTTCCCACGTTAAAGCCGCCGGAATGAGCACTTCCCCCGAAATATGCACCACGTCCGTTTTCCGCGGAATGACGATTTCATCGCCTTCTTCCAAAAGCACATCCGCCACTTTGCCTGCGCGGGAAACCACTAAAACGCCATCTGGTTCTAAGCGCAAAGCGCGCTCCACAAAGTTTTGAATAAGTTCGGCTTCTTTCACTCTAATGCTTGCTTCATCCACCGAGGCAGAGGTGGCGGTTAAGGCGCTTTGTTCCAATCGGCGCAAGGCGTCATTCAAAATCACCTTTTGTTCGGCAGCCACACTTTTGCGGCGAATGTAAATGGAGCGGGTATCCGCTAATGATTCTTCCACCGCCACGTGTTCCAACAAATTTTTTAATTTGCTTTGTTTTAAAACAGGAAAACGCGAAGCGCCGTAAATTGCGCCGGAAGCAGAAACCATAATGGTTTTGCCCGGATTGTCTGCCATCAATTCCACTTTGTCGCCGTCTTCAAGGCGCAAGTTTTGAAAATCGTTCAAATTGAGATAGACGTTAAAAGGCTCACCCTTGCGTATGCCGGAAATGCTCACGTGAGAAGCGCCGTTTAAGGGTTTGGCATATTTTAAAAGCGCTCTGCCGGTGGGTGGCTCGTTGAATTCATAACGCGCCGCTTGGCGCAAAAGTCCGTAAGCCGCAACAGAAACCCCAAAATCTTCCACCAAAATGGTGTCCCCATCTTTTAAGCGCACAACAGGCAATTCCCCTTTTAAGATGTAGTTGTAAAGATCCACCCGCGCAAGGGTTTTTTTGTCACGCAAAATGCGGATTTTTCGGTAACTGCCTTGTTGCGGCAAAATGCCGCCCGCACGGTCTAAATAAGCCATCACGGAATCTTGTGGTCCGCCCGCGTAGCGCCCGGGATTGGGCACGTTGCCTGCCACGTAAACTGCCACCGGTTGGGCGCTTTGTAAATTCACGTAAATATGGACGTTTTCCGGGAAAACCGCACTTAATTTTGCGCGCACCGCGCCGGGTAAGGCAGATTGTTTTAAGCCCGCCACTTTGACAGGACCAATTTCCGGCAAAAAGATGTTGCCTTGTTGATCCACAAACAAAACATCGTCATAACTGCGCGCTCCCCACACGCGCACGGTGATTCTATCCCCGGGAAGGATCACGTAATCTTCATTCATCCCGTTGCCGTAAGTGGTTGCGAAATTCCCGCGAAATAAATTTGCGCCAAAAGGTTCTAACGCCCAAGTGCCATCTGGGGAATAATTCCCTGCTGCCCAAGCGGGTAAGCCGAGAAGGGGGGATTCTTTTCGGGGGGCGGAATCGGGTGAAGAAGGGCGGTAGCCAGAAGGCAAATAAGAAGGCGGTTGCCTTGCGGGCAGAGCTTGAATGCCACCTGCGCCTCCGGGGAAGGGTTGGCGGATTTTCCCAAGCTGCCGCCATAAACGTTGGAAGAATCGCTTTGGGGAATAGTATGGGTTTGCGCAAGAACGCTGGAAGGAAAAAGCGCAACCATTGTGGAAAACAAAGCGGCGCAAAGAAAAAAAGGCTTGTTCATCATTTTAAAACCCCGCGTGTTCGCGCACGGCGGCGATAATCAGGGAAACAATGGCTTCTAAAATCAATGTTCCCAGAAAAACATAGGTTGTAAACAAAAAAGGGCGCGGATACAAGGATTCATCAGGCAAGGTGGGAATTTGAAAAGCCTCCACATAACGGGATTTGGCTTGCGCCTTAATGCGGGCGGCTTCCAAGGAGGTCATCGCGGAGACCAATTGTTTGCGCGCAAATTCGTTTTCCACCTGCAAGGCTTCGTATTCCCCGGCAAAGGAGGTGAGGCTGTCTGGCTTATTGGATTCGCCCGCCAAACGCAATTTTTCCACGGTCAACTCTTTTTCTATCGCCTCTAAGCGTGCGCGCAAACCCACCAAAATGGGGGCGTCTTTGCTCATATAAGTGGAGGCTTGCGCAATTTCGGCGCGCGTTTGCACCGCTTCGCCTTCCAAACGGCTGACGATACTTTGTAAGCCACCCGCCGTGCTCACCGGGTCCAACATTCCACTGCGGTTGCGAAATTCTCTTAACGCTTCTTGGGCAGCGCTCACTCTGTTTTCTGCCGTTTTCACTTCCGCCGTTGCCAAAGCAATGGCGTCCTCCTGCGCGCGGCGACTCATTTCGTTCACCAAAGCTTCGCTTTTGCTTAAAACCGATTCAAGCAGTTTTTTGGCGGTGGGCGGGTCGTAAGCTTTCACGGAAACCACAATAATGCCGGTTTCCGGGTCAAAGGAAGGCTTGACTGCCCATTGCCAATAAGAAAGGCGTTCATTGCGCGTGGCGTTGGCAGAAAGACGGCTGATGACATCGTGTTGAGTGTCGGAAAAATGTCGAAAAATCCCCGTTTCTTGGTCAATGGCTTCCATAATGTCCGGGGAGCGGATGTATTCAGAAACAATGTTGGTGTCTGAGCCTGCTGTTGCGGCAACCGGCATCAGTAAATTCGCAAGTCCGCTTGCGGATATGCCCGCTGTTCCTGCGCTGCGCACGGCAAAACGGGCTTCGGAAACATACATTGGGGAAGCGATTAAGCCAAAATAGATTAAGGAAAATAAAGTGGGCAATAAGACGGCCAGTAGAGAGATTTTGGTAACGGGGGAAAGGCGACTGTTTAATTTTTTAAACAGCGTTCCCACGGGGCGCGCTTTGGAAACTGAATCGGGGATGATCAACTTAGTGTTTGCCATAGCAAATTTCCGCATAGATGCGCAAAGCTTCATCCAAGGTTTCGTATTCGCACAGCACGCCATTGTGCAAGACGGCGGCGCGGTCGCAGTTTTTGCGAATGGTGTTTACACTGTGCGAAACCACAATCAAGGTGGATTGTTCCTTGCGCTCCTGAAAGATTTTTTCAGCTTTGGCTTGAAAAGAGGCGTCCCCCACGGAATAGGCTTCATCAATCAAGTAAAAATCAAAGCCGATGGCCATACTTAAACCAAAAGCCAATTTGGAGCGCATACCTGAGGAATAGGTTTTCACGGGCATATCCATATAGGGACCCAATTCAGAAAAACTTTGCACAAATTCGGTTAATTCTGCAATGTCCGCCCCGTAAATGCGCCCGGTGAAGCGTAAATTTTCCCGACCGGTCAAGCTGCCATTAAACCCTCCGGTAAAACCAATAGGCCAAGAGACCCTGCCTTTTCGAGTCACCACGCCACTATCCGGTCGTTCCGCCCCGCTGATAATGCGAATGAGGGTGGATTTCCCTTGCCCGTTTAAGCCCAAAATGCCCATATTCACACCCGGGCGAAAGGTAATGCTGACATCGTGCAGCACATCCCGGCGTTCCCCGTGGGGAAGGCGGTAAGATTTGCGCACGCGGGAAAGCTCAATCATCGAACTTCCCTTCCGCGCACGTAACGCTCTAAAAGCAAGCCCAAGCACAGCAACACCAAACACCACGCGCTGATGTAAATGATGCTGTATAAAGGCGCGGCAGAGGAAGCGGAAAAGCCATAGCGTTGCCATTCAATGATTTGGGCAACGGGATTGAACAATAGAGGTTCGGAAAAGCGCGCAGGCAATTCGGAAATTTGGAAAAACACGCCGGAAGCAAAAAACAAAAAGCGCATCAAAATGGGCACAAGGCGATCTAAGGTCGGCCAAAGGCGCGCCAAGGAGGCAAACACCAACCCTGCACTCAATCCCAATAAAGGCGCAAAAAACAAGGTGGCGGCAAGCGCTTCTGGGCGGCGCAATTCCAGCATTTGCCCCAGCGCAAAAGCAAAGGAAAGGATAACAATGGCGCTCACCAATTGTGTTCCCCAAACCACAATCAAGCGCGCAATCATCAAATCCAATTCGGTGACTTGTGGGAAGGTCAACAAAGCTTGGTTGGCGTTCACCGCTTTCATACACCGAGAAACGGTGTCACTGAAAATGTGGTAAGGAATAAAACCACAGAGCAAGAACAAAGCGATTCCCATTCCGTGCGGTGCGCGCGCACCCAAAAATTCTCTAAACAGCCAAAACACCGCAATGCTGAACGCCGTTTGGATAATCGCCCAAAGGTAACCCAATTTGGTGTCGCCATAAAGGGTGTGCACTTCGCGCAAAACCAAGGCGACAATTACCCGTCCTTGAACGGAAAGCGCGGGCAAAACAGAGGAAGTGGAAACCGCCCGAACATTCATTGGGGCAAACTCTCAAAAACAGCGGGAACAAGATACCAACCGCCGGTTTTCTCTTCACAAAGTGCGCGTTTGTAGTTTTGATTGCCTTGTGTGAGCAAAACAAAACGGCAACGGTGACCCAAACCGGAAAAATAAAATTCTCCCGCGCGAACGCTCACTGCGCCCAAAGGACTTTGGGCAAAATCACGCACAGCGCCTTCTGGTAAATTCGCCAATTCTGCGTTGAAGGAGGAAAGAGGGAAAGCAGGGCTTTCCTTTACGGTGATAGGAGGCGTTGCGCAGGCACAAAGCAGGGCGCAACAAAAAAATAATCGCCACACTACGGGGACTCCCCGCGGTGTAAGTTTGGGCTGCGGCGTTTGTTGCGGGCAGGGTGCATAAGGTGTTGGTGCTTGTTTTGAAAAGAGGGCATTATAACTTTTTTTAAGGAAAATCAAAGAATCCCATAGTTTCCACGGTCAAATTGAAAAAAATTTGAAGTTGACCGCGGAAAATTCCTTTTTTAAACTTCCTTTCCGTTTTCATCCTTTTTAAAAGCACGGCAATGATTTTCACCCCCCCCCGCCGCAAAAATAA
>QLIP01042602.1_pt1 | contig 29689 bp, 22 predicted proteins | sample 1769771 | NCBI WGS metagenome assembly QLIP01 (sample SAMN09428762, study PRJNA476227) | Gut metagenome, whole genome shotgun sequencing project. | isolation source: cecum | host: Rhizomys sinensis | place: China: Jinsha town of Minqing, Fujian Province | collected 2013-09-23 | reverse complement strand
AGCGGGGTATTAGACCCTCGCGGCACTCGCCAAATGCCTGCTATGCAGTCGCTTGGCTCGTTGCTCGCGGGAATAAAATCCCACAAATGCCATTTGCGCATTTGTGGGATTTTGTGTTCCTTAGATTTTTACTTCACTTCCACAACCCAGCCTTTTGGCCCTGGTATTCTCCCAAGCTGGATGCCTGTAATCGTATCGTAGAGCTTCTGGCTTAATTCTCCGATGCCGCCGTCTCTTATTTGCACGTCCGTATCGCCCTGGCGCAAATGCCCTACCGGCGAAACGACTGCCGCCGTGCCTGTGCCCCATACTTCCTCAAGCGTGCCGTCTAATGCGGCATCAAACAATTCTTTCGCGGAAATCTTCCGTTCCTCTACCGGATACCCCCACTGCCTGCAAAGTTCGATACAGCTGCGCCTTGTCACGCCAGGCAGAATGCTGCCGTTTAATGCCGGCGTTATGACCGTGCCGTTTATTTTAAAGAAAATGTTCATCGCGCCCACTTCTTCAATGTACTTTCTTTCTACGCCGTCTAGCCACAGTACCTGGGAATAGCCCGCGTCATGCGCCTTTGCCTGCGCCTTTAAGCTTGCCACATAATTAGCGCCCGCTTTCGCTTCGCCAAGCCCGCCCCGGACAGCCCGGACATACTCGTCTTCAATCCATATTTTGACAGGGTTGAGCCCTTCCGGGTAGTACGCGCCTACCGGCGAAAGGATGATGATAAACTTATAGGTATTTGACGGCCTTACGCCCAAAAACTCATCCGTTGCGATAATAAACGGCCTAATATACAGCGAAGTCCCCGGACGTGTTGGGATCCACGCTTCATCCATCTTGACGATTGCCTCAAGCGCCTGCTCAAAATCTTCCGGCGGGATTGTCGGAATGCAGATCCTTTCATTTGTCTTGTTGGCACGCTCGATGTTGCAGTCCGGGCGGAACAAAAGCGTCCTGCCGTCGTCGGATTTGTATGCTTTTAAGCCTTCAAACATCTCCTGCCCGTAATGGAATACCATGCAGGATGGCTCAAAAGGAAGCGGCCCATACGGTACGATCCGCGGATCGATCCAGCCTTTTTCCTGCACATAATCCATAAGGAACATATGGTCTGTAAAAATGGTGCCAAACGTCAACGGATCGTTAGGACCCGGAATCGGTTTTGGGGTTTTCGTCTTTTCCACTCTGATATCCAGCATAGTTTTGTCACTCCTTATATAGTTTTTCTAGTTAATAATTATCTTCCGTTTTTTTCTAAAAGTCAATATTTCCGCTGTACTTATAGGTAAGAAAGCAATACGTCAGATCAAAATACGTCTGCTCCTCCCCTTCTTTTGCTATGTTCCAGCCTTCTAACGCATCCAGGTTTGGGAAATGGCTGTCGGCATCGTATGCATGGTCGATCTTTGTCACATACGCCGTATCACAATATGGGAGCAGCTGTTTGTATATGCTCTCCCCGCCGATGACATAAACATCCCGCGTATCATAAGGCGCAAGCGTTTCTAAAAGCTCTTTCACCGAGTGCACAACGAGCGCACCTTTTACCCGGTAGTCCTTATTTGTGGAAAGGATGATATTCGTGCGGGAAGGAAGCGGCATCCCCTGCGGGAAAGTTTCTAACGTTTTCCTGCCAAGCACGACTACTTTGCCCGTCGTCTTTTCACGAAAATGCTTATGGTCGCTTGGAATGCGCACAAGCAGCTTATTTTTATTGCCAATCGCCCAATGCCTGTCTACCGCTGCAATCAGATTCATCGTCTTTCACCTCGTTTATACCGCCACCGGTATATTCTCCACTTGCGGCCCGGCCGCGTAATTTTCTACCTTGACATCGTTTCTTGTAAATTTATAAAAATCTGTAATTTCAGGATTCAGCCAGAATTTTGGCGCCGGGAACGGCTCTCTTTTGATCAGTTCTTCAATGATCGGCACATGGCGGTCATAAATATGCGCATCCGCAATGACATGCAGCAGTTCCCCGGCTTTCATGCCGCATACTTGCGCGAGCATATGCAGCAGCACCGCATACTGCACCACGTTCCAGTTGTTGGCCGTTAGCACATCCTGGGAACGCTGGTTTAGCACCGCATTTAACGTCAGCTTCTCTTCCCCGGGCTTTTGCGTCACATTAAACGTCATGCTGTAAGCGCACGGATACAAATGCATTTCGCTTAAATCCGCATGCACATACAGGTTTGTCATAATGCGGCGGCTGAACGGATTGTTCTTTAAATCATAGATCACCCGGTCCACCTGATCCATCATGCCCTCCCGGTAACTGTGCTTTACGCCCATCTGATAGCCGTAAGCCTTCCCGATCGAGCCTTCCTCATCTGCCCACGCATCCCATATGTGGCTGTTTAAGTCCCGGACATTGTTGGATTTTTGCTGCCATATCCAAAGCATCTCGTCCGTACAGCTTTTTAGCGCCGTCTTGCGCAGCGTCAGGATTGGAAATTCCTCTGCCAGGTCATACCGGTTGACGATGCCGAATTTTTTGATCGTATAAGCACTCGTGCCGTCCTCCCATTTTGGACGCACTTTCTCGCCCTGCGTGTTCGTCCCGTTTTCTAAAATGTCTTTGCACATGCGAATAAAAATGTTGTCCGCCAGGCTCATCGTCTTTCCCCTTCCAGCTAATCTTCCCATTTGTCGCAAAGCGAATTGATCTGATCCGCAAATTTTGCCAAATCTTTGTTCGTCCTGCCTTCCTGCTTACGGATAAGCGCAAGCAGCCTCTGCCCTGCCGCCTGCAGTCTTGCAAAGATATCGGAAATAAGTTTCGGCTTCTGCTTTAAGTAAACCGGCGCAGCCTTGTATTCCCAGATGCCCTTAGCCAGATCAAAGCAGCTGCCGCTGTAAGGCGCCTGTGCCGACATGCCAAGTTCGCTTTCCAAGAAAGCGGCAAATGAACTACAAACACCGTCTTCCCCGTGCACAACAAAAACTTTTTCCGGCTTTTTGCCAAACCCGCTAATCCACTCTATCAGCCCATTTTTGTCGGCATGGCCGCTTAGCCCCGCCAGCTTTGCAATTTTAGCGTTCACCTGTATCGTTTCCCCAAACAGCTTCACTTCTGCCACGCCATCTGCCAAAAGCCGCCCAAGCGTCGCCACTGCCTGATAGCCGACAAACAATATGGCCGAGTCTAAACGCCACAGATTGTGCTTTAAATGATGGCGTATCCTCCCCGCCTCGCACATGCCGGAAGCGGAAATAATGACTTTTGGCGTATCGTCAAAGTTGATCGCCCTGGATTCTTCGCTTGTAATGCTAAGGTGCAGCCCCGGAAAGGTGAGCGGGTTAATCTTTTTTTCCACCAGCTCCATGGCTTCCTCATCAAAGCATTCGTAAATATTTTTCTGGAAAATGCCCGTTGCTTCCACCGCCAGCGGGCTGTCCACATACACTGGGAAATTCGCATGCCCCCGCACAAGGCCGTCTGCCTTGATTTTTCGAAGGAAATACAAAATCTCCTGCGTGCGCCCGACCGCAAACGACGGGATAATAACATTGCCGCCCTTATCGAGCGTTTCCTGTATGATCTTAGAAAGTTCCGTAATGTAATCCGGCTTTCCTTCGCCGTGCAGCCTGTCCCCGTAAGTGGACTCCATGACAACATAATCCGCTTCTGCCGTCTTTGCCGGGTCTTTAATAAGCGGCTGCGCCTTATTGCCGATATCCCCGGAAAATACGATTTTTTTGCTTACGCCGCTTTCTTCCAGCCATATTTCAATGCTGGCAGAGCCAAGCAGATGCCCAATATCTGTAAAGCGCACGCGTATCCCTTCGCACACATCTATTGTTTTGTAATAATGGCATGGCATAATGCGCTTGATCACACCGTCCGCATCTTCCATCGTATAAAGCGGCGCAACCTGCGGCATATGGGCGCTGCGCTTTGCCTTGCGGTTTTTCCACTCTGCTTCATGCAGCTGGATATGCGCACAGTCACGCAGCATAATGCTGCAAAGGTCGGCCGTTGCATCCGTCATGAAAATACTGCCGCGAAACCCTTGCGCGTACAAATACGGCAGCATCCCGGAATGGTCAATGTGCGCATGCGTCAAAAATACATAATCGATCATGGCTGGCTCTACCGGCAGTTTCGCGTTTTCCAAAACGTTCACGCCCTGCTCCATCCCGCAGTCTACCAGCATATGTTTTCCACAGGCTTCCAAATAATGGCAGCTGCCCGTCACTTCATGCGCCGCCCCTATAAATGTCAGTTTCATAGCTTCCCCATTTCTGTGCGCCTTCCTGCGCACGCCCATCCGGCACTATAACAGATTCCCTGCTTTTATTCCTGCGGGCAATGAGCCAGGCAACCGCGCTTGCGCGGATATTTGGCGAATGCCGCGAAGGTCAAATACCACAGTAATATTATAGTAAACTTTCCCGCTCTAGGCAAGCAATATCTTAAAATGCCCACGCGATCCAAAGCCTTATGCAGGCCAGTATAAACAGATGCGCCGGATAAAACAGGTAAAACAAATACTTTCCCGCCTTTCCCCGCTCCCCGTTATACAGGTGCAGTATGAGAAAGCCGGGCAGACAGTACGGCTCCCACAAAAAATACAGGTAGCCGACAATGCTTCGGCCAATCGGCCTTGTGCGAAACACATATAAGATAACGATGAGCATGACTCCCCTATAGCTGTAGTCTGTTTCAAGCAGGTGTGCGCCCGCGCAGCAGACAGCAACGCCAACTGCCCCGGCAGAGATGGACAAAAACACATTCCCTATCCGCTTTTTTGCCTCTTCCATGCCCCATATGGCAAACAGCCCGAAAAGCAGCGTGAAAAATACATTGGTATGCTGCCAGCGGTAATCCCTAAAAACAGCAAGCTCAAACGGGTACTGGGAAATCAGGGCAAACAAAAACAGCCGCATGGCATATTTCACCCTATCATGCGTATGAAAGAAACCTTCCACGATAAAAAAGCAAAAAATAATGAACGCGCTTCTGCCAATATTGCGCGAAATTATATAAGTGGAACGCCAAAGCGCATAATACTCTTCTGGAATTTCTATAATCTTTGGCAAAAACAGCAGCACGGATGCGCCGATATGGTCAATCAGCATAATAAGCGCCGCTATTATTTTTAACGTGCCGCCATCGATAAATTGATACCCGCGCCCATAAAGAGGCGCGGCATTTCCTTTCTGCATCATCATCCTGCCACCTCCGCTGCCATACTGTAAAACGTTTACTCTATCTCGCCTGCCGCCATGCAAAGCTGGTAATAGGCTCCTTTTTGCCCTAAAAGCTGTGCGTGCGTCCCTTCCTCCACGATGCCCGCCTCCGTCAGTACAAGAATGCGGTCTGCCTGTTTGACCGTCGTAAGCCTGTGTGCGACCGTCAATGTCGTGCGCCCTTTAGAAAGCTGTGCCAGCGAGCGGGATACCGCAAGTTCGCTCTCGTTGTCTAATGCGCTTGTCGCCTCATCAAGCAAAAGGATGGGCGGATTTTTCAAAAATACCCTGGCTATGCTGACTCTCTGCCTTTGGCCGCCCGAGAGCTTTACGCCCCGCTCTCCAACATACGTATGGTAGCCATCCTTTAATTCCATGATAAATTCGTGCGCACCTGCCCGCATGGCAGCTTCCCTCACTTCTTCTTCCGATGCGTCCGGCCTGCCATAGAGGATGTTTTCTAATATCGTTCCTGAAAATAAATAAACGTCCTGCTGCACGATCCCAATATTTTTGCGCAGGCTTTGCAATGTATAATGTTTGATATCTTCCCCGTCAATGGAAATATAGCCTTCCGTCACATCGTAAAAGCGCGGGATCAGATTGCACAGCGTCGTCTTTCCCCCGCCGGAAGGGCCAACAACCGCTGCCCTCTCTCCCGCCGCAATGGAAAAACTAAGATTTTGCAGCACGATATTATGGTCGTCAGGATATGCAAAGCTGACGTTGCAAAAAGCGATCTCTCCTTTTGGCGATACAAGCTCTTTTGCGCCCGGCTCGTCAAAAATTTCAATATCGGCATCGATGATCTGCAAAAACCGTTCAATCCCCGTCATGCCCCGCTGGAACTGCTCAGCAAATTCAATGATGCGGCGGATTGTTGCAATCAGCGTCGTCACATACAGCAGATAAGCGACAAGATCGCCAGGCTGGATGAATCCTTTCATCATAAAAATGCCGCCCGCCACAACGACTGTCAAATACATGATGCCGTCAAACATCCGCACCGTCGTATGAAAGAGTGCCATATATTGGTACGTTTCTTTTTTTATGTCGAGAAATTCCATATTCCCGGCTTCAAATTTTTTGTTTTCCATTTCTTCGTTTGTAAACGCTTTGACGACTTTCTGGCCAAGCAGGGCATCCTCAATCCTGGCGTTTAACTCCCCGATATGGTGGCGCTGTTTGCGGAATACCCCTTTCATCCTGAAATTTAACGGCATGCACACGGCAATCATAAGCGGCACAAAAACAAAGATGATGACAGTAAGCCACAGATTGATCCTTGCCAGCACAAGAAAGGCAATGGCCGTCTTTAATGCGCCAATGAAAAATTCCTCCGGGCAGTGGTGCGCAAATTCTGTCACATCAAACAGGTCGTTTGTAATGCGGCCCATAATCTGTCCGACTTTCGTATTGTTAAAATATGTATTCGACAGTTTCTGCAAATGCCCATACGCATCTTTGCGCATGTCTGTTTCAATCTTTGCCCCCATGACATGGCCCATGTTTGCCATATAGTAATTGGCAAGCGCGTCTATGCCCCTAAGAAGCAGATACAAAAGCCCCATCCTGCCAATCGTTTCAAACGTCAAAACTGCCGTGTTGCTTAAGCCGGTATTTGTCAGGTAACGCATCATGAGCGGCAGCGTCAGCTCACAGATTGTTGTCAATGCCGCGCAAAAAAGATCAAATGCCAATATCCCTTTGTATTTTTGAAAATAGGGGGCAAACCTTTTTAGTATCTCGCCCGCCGCATACTTTTTCTTTTCCATTTGGTTTTCCGTTTGATTTTCCATCCGTGCTCCTTTACGCCTTGCGCATACAAAAACGGAAAGCCCTTTGCAAGCCTTCCGCCCATTTCTAAGAGCGCGAGACGGGAATCGAACCCGCGACCCCCTCCTTGGCAAGGAGGTGCTCCACCGCTGAGCCACTCGCGCATATATGCCCGCCGCCTGACGGGCAATTATTAGTATACTGTATTTTTTTGTGCTTGTCAAATATTTTTTAGGAATTTTTTAAACCTCGTCACTCTTCCAGCACACCCCTGTATTTTACACGGTAAATGCGCTTTAAAGACTGCGTGATCCGCTCCTGCGAAAGCGTGCCGTTTTCCACGGCGGCAAGCACTCCCTCGTATGCCTGTACAAAATCTTCCGGCATTAAGAGCATGTCCGCGCCCGCCTGCAAAGCCATGACAGCTGCTTCAGCAGACGTATACCGCCCGGTGACAGCCTCTATGTTGAGCGCATCCGTAATGACAACGCCGTCATAAGCAAGCTCCCCGCGCAAAATACCGGTAACGACTGCGCTAGAGAGCGAAGCCGGTGTATCATCCCCTGTAACCATCGGCAGCTGCACATGCCCGACCATGACCATGTCCGCTCCGGCCTCTATGCCCGCTACAAAGGGCAAAAACTCCTGCTGCCTCAATTCTTCCAGCGTCCGCTCCAAAACCGCTCTCCCATTGGCATCCTCCGTCACGTTCCCAAGCCCGGGAAAGTGCTTGATGCATGCGCTGATACCGGTATCCTGTATGCCGCCAACCGCCGCTTTGACCATCTGGGCCGTCAATGCCGCGTCGGCGCCAAACGAACGGCTGCCAAGCACCGCGTGGCCTGCATCCGCCGCGTCCGCTACCGGGGCGAAGTCTAAGTTGATCCCATACTCCCCAAGATAGCTGCCAAGCATGCTGCCTGTGTCATAGGCGTTTTTTGTATTACCGGATGCGCCGATTGCCGCCATGTCTTCTGTTTTTGGCACGGGAAGCCCGCATGCTGCAAGCCTTGTTGTGCTCCCGCCTTCCTCATCTGCCGCCAAAAACAGCGGGTATTTGCTTTTTGGCGTTGTAGAAGAGATCATGTCTTTTAACTGCGCTGCCGATTGGATATTGCGCTGCGCATAAATAATCCCGCCGATTGGATATTTTTCTAACGCCTTGCCTGTAATATTTCCTGCCGCAGTCACAGTCTTTACCCCGGTCAAAGCCTCCGGCGTGATAAAAAACAGTCCCGCTGCCTTATCCTCTAACGGCATCTGTGCAATGCAGGAATCGACCACTTCTTCCAGCAAGTCTTTTTGTGTATATTCTTCTTCCGGCACTTGCGGCGGTACTTCCACGGCAGGCGCTTCCGGCTCCGGCTCTGGCGTTGATAAGGCTTCTAACTGCTCCGACATTTCTTTCATCTCGTTCTTTTGGCGGACCAGCCCTGCCACTGCCCCTACGGCAAAAATGCAGCCGGCTATGATGATGCAGCAAAAAACAAACACAGCGGCATATGCCAAAATCTGATTGCGTATCCTTCGTTTTCTCCGCAGTTCCCTTCCTGCCAGTTTTTTATCTTCAGTTTCCATATTCAGCTCCTTGTAAATGCATCGACTTCTACTTTTTTATCATACGCCTTTTTTTTGCAAATTGCTATGGATTTTTTGCTGAACTGGAAAACTTTGTTTAAACCATGCTTAACGCCTTTTTCCACCCCGCACGCCTGGCATCGCGCTCTGCCTGCTCCATCTGCGGATAAAACTTCTTCCGCGCTGTTTCGGAAAAAAGCTCTTCCTCCTGATACATCCCGTAGGCAAGCCCGGCGAGCATAGCCGCGCCAAGGGCAGAACATTCCCCGCATTTTGGAAGGTTGACGGGAATATTTAATATATCGCTTTGGAACTGCATCAGATAGCTGTTGTTTGTCGGCCCGCCGTCCGCGCAAAGCACTTCCAGCCTGCCGCCATTTTCTGTCTTCATCATTTGAACGACATCTGATATCTGGTACGCGATAGATTCTAACGCTGCCTTGACAACCTCTTTTTTTCCAGTCGTCCTGCCCATCTGGCACAATACTGCGCGTGCGTCCGTTTTCCAGTACGGTGCGCCAAGCCCGGAAAAAGCAGGCACAAGGTATGCCGTATCTTTTTGGTTGGCGGCACTGGCAAGCGCTTCGCTCTCGCTTGGCGAATCGATGATCTGTAAATCATCTTTTAACCATGTGATCACGGCTCCTGTATAATTGATATTTCCTTCCAGCACATAGCTTGCTTTTCCATCCAGCCCCCACGCTAGCGACGTTACAAGCCCAAGTTCTGACATGATCAGCGTATTTCCCGTCTGCATCATGACAGAAGAGCCGGTGCCATACGTTGCCTTGACCATGCCCTTTTCTATGCACCCCTGTCCTAAGAGCGCTCCCTGGGAATCACCGATCAGGCCGCAGATTGGCACTGGCGCGTCCAAATAGCCTTCCAAATCCGTTTCCCCAAACTTATGGGCAGAATCGCACACACGCGGCAGTATCGTGCTGTCAATGCCAAACAAGGCGCAGATTTCCTTATCCCATGTAAGCGTATGAATGTTAAAAAGCTGCGTCCTTGACGCGTTAGAATAATCCGTTGCATACACAGCCCCTTTTGTCAGCTTAAACAAAAGCCATGTATCGATCGTCCCAAGGCAGAGCTCGCCGTACTTTGCCGCCTGTTTTACGGACTCCATGTTTTCCATCAGCCAGGCGTATTTGGAAGCCGGGAAATACGGCGCAAGGTACATCCCCGTCTTTTGCTGTATAATCTGCGCTGCGTCGCCGTTTTGCCTGACGCGCTCACAGATATCCTTTGCCCGCGCACACTGCCATACAACAGCCTGTGCCAGCGCCTCCCCGCTTCTTTTGTTCCATGCCGCCGAAGTTTCCCGCTGGTTGCTGATGCCGATGCAGGCGATATCTTCTTTGCTTATCTGTGCCTTTGCAACAAGGTCCTTGACTGCCTGCAGCGTGTTTTGGTAGATCTCATCCAAATCGTGGGATACCCAGCCTTTTTCATTGATATGCTGTTTGTGCAAAATGTCGCAGCGGCAGACTAAATTCCGGCGTTCGTCAAAAAGAATCGCCTTTGTGCCCTGCGTGCTTTGGTCTATGGCAAGTACATATTTCTCATTCATCCTCCAACACATCCTTTACTGTTTTTGCAATGCCTTCTGCGTTCATCCCGTAATAGTCAAATACTTCCTGCGAAGTCCCCGTGATCACCGGCGCATCTGGAAGCGCAATGTTGACTACCCTGCGCGGGCACTTGCTTGCTACAGCCTGGCTCACCATGGAGCCTAACCCGCCAAACGGCGCGTGCTCTTCCACTGTCACGACTGCTTTTGCCTTCCTGGCAGCTTCTATCACTGCCGCGCTATCCAAAGGCTTCACGCAGTACATGTCAAGCACGGATGCCGTAATCCCGTCTTTTTCCAAAAGCATGGCCGCCTCGTAGGCGGGCTTTACCATTTCCCCGCATGCGATGATTGCCACGTCCACACCTTCCTTTAGCAGCGTCGCCTTATCCATTGCAAATGGACAGTCATCTTCACTGTAAATGTCCTCCACCGGATTTCTTCCTACGCGTATGTATGCGGGCTTCTCATCCTGCAAAAGCGCTTCTATCAGTTTTTTCGTCTGGAAGCGGTCGCTTGGCAGGTATACGCGCATATTCGGGATGGCAGACATCGCCGCGATATCCTGCGCGGAATGATGGCTCATGCCAAGCGCGCCATAGCTGATGCCGCCGCTGATGCCAATGAGCTTGACATTTGTATTCGAATATGCCACATCGACTTTGCATTGCTCATAGCTTCTTGTGGAAATAAAGCACGCAGGCGATGCAGCAAAAGATTTTTTGCCGCAGTGCGCAAGGCCCGCTGCCACGCTCACCAGGTTTTGCTCTGCAATGCCCATCTCGACAAACTGCCCTGGATAAGCATCCGCAAAAGGAGCCAAAGACGCAGAACCTCTCGAGTCGCTGCAGAGCACAACAATGTCTTTATCATGCTTCGCATTTTCCAACAGCACGTCGCAGATCGCCTTACGGTTTGGTATTGTATTTTTCATCCTCCAATCCTCCTTGCATTAAAATCTTTCATAATCTGCCCATATTCCTCTTTTGATGGAACATGATGATGCCATGAGGCTTTGTTTTCCATAACCGATGAGCCTTTCCCCTTGACAGTGTTTGCGATCAAAACAGTAGGGCAGCCTTTCGTGCGGCGTGCTTCCTCAAATGCTTCATGCAGCTGGGCTATGCTGTTGCCATCTGCCACATCAATGACATGCCAGCCAAAACTGCGAAATCTTTCATGCAGGTCATCATGCCCCATGATATCCTCTGTATTGCCTGAAATCTGGAGGCGGTTGCGGTCCACTACAGCGCACAGGTTGTCTAATTTGTATTGCCGCCCTGCCATCGCGGCCTCCCATACAGAGCCTTCTGCCAGCTCCCCGTCGCCCATGACAGTATAAACGCGATTGTTTCTCTTATCCATCTTAGAAGCGAGCGCCATGCCAACACACACGGGCAGCCCGTGCCCAAGCGATCCAGAGTTCATCTCAATCCCGGGCAGCTTGTTGTTTGGATGGCCAATATACTTAGAGCCAAACTGGCTGAATTTTGCCTTAAGCTCATCGGCATCCAAAAATCCTTTGCCCGCAAGCACGGCATAGTAAGCCTCTACAGAATGTCCTTTGCTCATGACAAACAAGTCCCTGTTTGGATCGTTTTCATGTTCCGGGCTAACGTTCATCTGGTCAAAATACAGCGTGACTAATATTTCCATTACGCTCATGTCCCCGCCAATATGTCCTCCGTTGCCTGCCATAATCATATCTACCGTCAGCTTTCTTAGATCATAGGCAAGTCTGCTTAGTTCTTTCCAATCCATAATCATTCACCCCTTAAATATGCTTTAATATCTTCTTCCACTGGGTCGTACAAATCCGGCTTGATGCCGATATATTTACATGCTTCGTACAGTACCGGCACTACATTTTTATGGATGCCGACACAGTGATGGATGTAAGGCCCTTCCACAATCTTTGCTTCCAGCCGTTTTATATTCTGTACTTCGACCCACAGATAGGTGCCCATGCCTTTTGGGCCATCCACGCCTTTTGCATTTCCAAGCAAGAGGGAATATTCCCCGTTGTCCCCGTCAAAGCGCACTAACGAAATATCGCCGTGTTTCGCTTCTGCCGTAATGCTGCCCGGATGGTCAAATGCCAGCGGATAGGTGAGCTTCGCCTTTTCTTTTGCCACAGAGATCGGCCAAGGCCCGCAGTGCTGCAGCAGTTCCCCGTTTTCAATATCAGGATGGCGTATCGTCCAGTCGGCAAAAAAGCTCCTCGTTTCGCCCATGCCTGCCGCTTCCACCATCAGTGCCGTGATCGCGCCATGGATATCCGTTTCGCATACTACCGGGATCCCTTCATCATTTAACAGCGCATTGGCGGCGCATGGCATAATGCCAAGCTCGCACTGCAGCTGGTTCCAGCACTGGATTGCGATTGCCTGGCAGCCGTATTTGCCCGCTAAGCGTTTCATCGCCACTTTTAACGCGGCTACGTTTGTCAGTTCATCCTCCTTGATGAGCACTTCCATATTGTCACGGCAGTATTGCATCACTTTGGCAACTTCCGTGCCGTCGGCAATGGCTTTCTTTACCTCGTCCGTCAGCTCCGGCATAGGGATGGGCGAAAGCTGTATGTTGAATTTTTCTAACAGTTCCCCTTCATTGCACATCGTCGTCCAAAAATCAAACGGCCTTGTGGAAATCTGTAAAATACGCATATTCCTAAAAGTCCTGACTACGCTGCACACTGCCAGGAAATCGCGGATTCCGCGCTCAAATACGGCATCCGTCAGCCTGCAGTTTGTCATATACGTAAATGGTATGCCAAACCGGCGCAGCACCTTCCCTGTTGCAAACAGCCCGCACTGCGTATCGCGCAGCCTTGTGCCATCCGGCTCTGGCCTTTCGTCTAACGGCCCCCACAAAAGCACAGGCACGCCCAGCTCTTTTGCAAGGCGGGCACATTCATACTCCGTCCCAAAATTGCAATGCGGCAGGAAAAGCCCGTCAACCTTCTCTTTTTTGAACTTTTCCGCGATTTTATACATATCCGCATCCTGGTATAAGAGCCCTTCCTCATTGATGTCTGTAATATCCACAAAATCAATGCCAAGCTCCTCTAAGCGCTTTGCCGTAAGCCCGCGGTACTTGATTGCGTCAGGGGCGCTGAATATGCTTCTTCTTGTAGGGGCAAACCCTAATTTGATCTTTACTTTGTCCATATATGGCTCCTTTCTTTTATAGTTCCACTTCTAACGCCACAGGCCCAAGCAGCCCAAACGGCTCAATAGGCACATAATGTGACAGGAAATCTTTGTTTTCATTTCCAAGCGTATTCGTCACTTCCACGGCCAGCCTATTTGTGCCTTCCACGATGGCATCCGTAATCTTAGCCCGGTAAGGCGGACAGATGCATACTCCCTGGCTTTTGCCATTGACGAACACTTCTGCCGTTTCATAAACCGTGCCTAAATCAACAAATACCTGCGCATCCGGCTGATTTGTCCACACAAACGCCGTTTCATAGCGCACCGTCCCCGTCTTATCCATAAATTCCGGCTCGCTAGAAAGCGGAAGCAGCACGCTGCGTTCCCCAAGCTCCACAAAACCTGCCGCATCCAATGGCCCGGCATAGCTTTTTGCGTCCGCAAAAGAAAGTTTCCAAACACCGTCAAGCACCGTCCGTTTTGTCAGCGTTTCTTTCCATGGCGCCTGTGCCGGATAGCCGCTCCAGTCATCTAACGCTATGATGGCCATCGATTCATAAGGCGAAAGGCTTACGGAAATTTCTATCCCTTCCGCTGTGCTTCGTGCATTGGCCGGATAGAGCCTGTTTGCAAAAGCGTCATAGAGCATCGGCGTTTTCTTCCCCGGAAGCGTAACTGCCGTTTTCATGCTATCTGCCGGATGCCCGTTAAAGAGCATGAAAATATCGCCATCCGGCTGGCAGTAATGGTATGCCGCAAGATCCGGCGCATACGCTGCTGTCCGTATCGTTTTCCATTTTGCGCATTCTGCTGCTAACGTCTTTAGGCTGATTTTTTGCGCCATGCCAGATAGCTGCCCTAACATTCTGGCATTTTCTTCTGTTTCCCCGTCCACAATTTTGGCAGGATAACGATCCACAAACAGCACCGGAATATGCGATTTACACATTTCTAGCAGCTTTTTGGCCATCTCTTCCGGCATACGCTCCATTGCGGGCACGATCAGGCATTCATACCGGTTTTTGTTAACGCTAAAAGCCCCGTTTTCCATCGCCTGGCCATCTAACGCGTCAAGCGGCACAATGGCCGCGCCAATCTGGTTTCTATCCAGTTCCCGAAGAATGAGTTCTACAGGCTGCGCCACGCCGCACCACTCGCCTTTTGCATGGTAGAGCACGGCCGCAGACACATGGGCAACGCCGCCTTGCAACAGATGGCACATCCTTTGCGCATAATGCATCAAAATAGGAAAATAGCGAAACTGCGGATTGTTCCCATGCGCATAAAAGTGCGGCGGGCAGTCCCCGTCAGGATATTCCTTCGGATCAAATGCGTGCGGCACAAAATAGTTGATGCCCCGCACAAGAAGATGGTCTATAATCCATTTCATCCATTTTAAGCCTTCGCCCCATCCATATGCGCCAAACGCCTCGCACATGGCAATGCCATGTTTGTCTGGATCGTTCCAGGCAACGGAAGAGCCCAGATGGGCAAGCGCATGATGATAGAACACGCCGTCGTTTCCGCCCGTTGGAAAAGCGTCATGATGGAAGTCATAACCCGGCGCAATCTGGGCAAATACTACGTCGATTCCCGAGAAATCCTGCCCTTTTTGCGCACGGAACAGATGCCCCGCGCCATAGCCAAGCCTTGCGTGGGCGCCATTGTCCTCGATATGGTGTCCCACGTATTTAACGCCGTGGGCCTTGCACCATCCGCCAAGCACTTGCGTGAAATTTTCAGAGTACAGTTTCGTGACACAGTCCATATAAAGATAGCGTACCTTATGCATCGTATCATCCGCAGAATCTGCAAACAAAAACGGCAGAAACTCTTTTGGAAAAGGCAGCTCTTCTTCTAATCCGTCCCGCCACGGGAGCACCATTTCTGTGCGTCCGATGCATTTATCCGTCCCTTTGGCATTGCCAAAGCGCGGCTCATCGGAGAAAAAGGCTGTGAGCGTATTGCCAAAATATTCGCCAAAATGCGCATAGTGCGGCTCATAGACCGCCTCTATCAAAACGTCCGTTGCCTCTTTTATGAGCGGGTTTAAATAATCTTTTGTCGCATCTTCCCCGCGCATCCTTGTCATAAAGACAACAAACACGCTCCAGTTTCCCTTTGGAATATCCCAATACAGGATGCCGTCTTTTGCTAAATGCGTAATGTCTGCCAGCGTATCCGTAAGCACCGGATCTATCCTGTCAGCCGCTTCGCCTGCCCGCTTTGCCGCATAAATGCCAAGAATCGTCTCTTTTCCGCCGTCTTTTTTATCCCACGGCCTTCCCTTTAAAAAGTTCAGGTTTATCCTGGCGTATTGCAGCGGCCCTGCCATGTCAAAACGCCTGCAGTCCAAATATTTTTTCAAATACTGCGGGTACTTTTCTGCCACTAAGCCGTTAGCATAGCCGGTCGGAAAATGGGAGTCGTCTAAAATCCATACTTCCATCTGCTCTTTTTTGGCTTTTTCCAAAATACAGCCTATGTCTGCCCACCAGCCGTCTTTTACAAAGTCAGGATGCGGGCGCGCCTCCACGCAGACGCCGCCGCAGCCGCCTTGCTGTATCTTTTCCATATATTCGCACAAAGTTTCTTTCGATTCCCCATGCTGCCAGAAAAATGGCATGATTGAATTGCCTTCCCGGCCTTCTAAAACTTCTGTCAATCGTTTCATCTATTCCAAATCCTCTCCGTTGCTTGCGATCACTTTTTTGTACCAGCCAAACGATTTTTTCTTGTACCGGGCAAACGACCCGTTTCCGGCATCGTCCCTGTCCACATAGATAAAGCCATAACGCTTGCTCATCTCGCCGGTAGTCGCACTCACCAGGTCAATGCATCCCCATGGCGTATACCCCCACAGTTCCACGCCGTCTTCCTCTACCGCTGCTTTCATGGCTTTGATGTGGCTTCGCATATAATCGATCCTATAATCATCCTCCACCGTATAGTAACCGTTTCCGTCAGATACAAGCACATCTTTTGCGCCCAGCCCGTTTTCCACGATAAATAGCGGCTTCTGATACCGGTCAAACAAAGAGTTCATCGTAATCCTAAGCCCTAGCGCATCAATCTGCCAGCCCCATTCGCTCGCCTTTAAGTATGGATTTTTCACGCCATGGAACGCATTGCCCGCAGTCTTTTCCACATCTTCCCGCGTTGAAGTGCATCTTGAGGAATAATAAGAAAAGGCGATAAAATCAACAGTATTTTCCCGCATTACCTGCTCATCTTCCTTAGACATTGGAAGCTCTAATCCCATCCGCCCAAACATCTTTTTGGCATAATTTGGATAATACCCCCTTGCCTGTACATCAATAAACATCATATTCGAGCGGTCTTGCATTTTGGCTGCCCACACGTCTTCCGGCATACAGCAGTAAGGATAATAGTCGCCTGCTGCCATCATGCAGCCTACTTTATTTTCCGGATCGATCTCATGCGCCAGCTTCACTGCCCATGCCGAAGCAACCAGCTCATGATGGACGCTTATATACTGCGCTTTTTTCGGATCCTCCCCTTCTTCAAAGACAAGGCCCGCTCCCATAAACGGAAGATGCAAGATCATATTGATCTCATTGAATGTCAGCCAATAATGCACCAGTCCTTTATAGCGCGTAAACAGCGTCGTCACAAGCCTTTTATAGAGTTCTACGAGCTTTACGTTTTTCCATCCGCCGTACTCTTTGATCAAATAGATCGGGCAGTCAAAATGGGTGATGGTAACAAGCGGCTCTATCCCGTATTTCCTGCATTCACGAAATACATCCTCATAAAATTTCAGTCCCTCTTCGTTCGGCTCGCTTTCATCCCCTTTTGGGAAAATCCTGCTCCATGCGATTGACATGCGGAATGTCTTAAATCCCATCTGCGCAAACAGGGCAATATCCTCTTTGTAGCGATGATAAAAATCGATCCCTTCCAAAGCCGGATAATAATACCCCTCCTCTAGCGCGAGCATCTTTCTTTTTCCTGCCATTACTAAAATGCGGTCTGTGCCATGCGGCGTGACATCCACATTGGCCAGCCCTCTGCCTCCCTCTTTGTAACCGCCTTCACACTGATTGGCAGCTGTCGCGCCGCCCCATAAAAAATTTTTTGGAAATCCCATGCAGCCTACCTGTCCTTTCTCAATTTTTATATTGTTTTCTTTTTTGCTATGATCAGTGCATCCTGCCCAAACGGATGCATGTCTAAAATTGTTTTATCCTCTTTTAGCGTAAAACCAATCTGCGCCACAAAGCGCTCTGCCAAATCTACCGCTTTTACATCCCATCCTGTCAAATCCGCCAAAAGCCGCACCCTCGTATTGCATGGCACATAAATAAGCAGCAGGCCTTCCCCGCTTTTTGCCACGCGGATGTCTGTCGTGGCATTGGCAAGCAGATCCTGCCTTGGCAAAAGATCATGCACCTGAAGCTCTTCTAAGAGCATCTTCAGATAGCCATAATCCCACGCGCCCGGGAAAGCCATCGCTTCCTCCCATGGTTTTGGCATGTCAAAGCCTTCGCCAAGCAGGCTTCCAAAGCCTTTTTTTACTTTATGCCAGCTATAGATTCCGGCTGCCCCGTACGTCACGCCCGCGCATGCGCCAGAGAGCACGCTGACATAGGCCGCACGCCGCACATCGCGCCTTGCCCAGCGGCCATACATATTGCCGGAATACCCCATCTCTTCATAGCACGGCTCAGAATTAAGCAGCGGCTTGCCCGGATATTTTTTTTGCATTTCTTCGCTAAGCGAATACGGCATCGTCAAATCTTTCGCGTTGTGGCCGCTTTGGCAAAAACACAGATCCATCACTTCATACAGCGCGTCAGGAATATACGAATACCGCCCTTTGATATGCGTCGTAAACAGACACTGGGGCGCCATCCCTTTTAATAGTTTTCCGACATGAATATAGTACTTTTCCGTTTCTTCTTCCGGGAAATCCGTATCGCCGCTTACAATATACAGAGGTTCAAGTTCTGTAAACGTTTCATGCACTTTTTTCACATAATTTTCCAGGCAGCCAAACGGCAGGATGCCATCCGGCAGCATTTTGGAAGCCCACGTATTTGGCACATAATTGCACCATAATACGACAAGGGCAAGTTCAAAGCCTTCTTTTTTTGCTTTTTCGCACATCTGTCTTGCATGCGCAAAATACGCATCGTTTAACCGGTACGGATCGCCTTCCACAAATGGCTTGTAATCTAAATCCGTCGCGGAAGCATCCCACTGCGGCAGGATGTTGATCTGCAAGACATTAAACCCCTGCGCTTTCCTTTTATACAGATAATAATCCCATTCCTCGTCTGTAATGTTCGTAAAAGCCGACCAGCATGTATCCGCCAGATAAAAAAATGGTTTCCCGTCCTTTACTAACGTTCTTTTATTTTCTGCAATTTGAAGCATACCGCTCCCTCCCTTTCTTATTTTTGCTAGGCAATTGCGAAACACAATGTGTAAAGGATATCATTGTGCAGAATATACAAATCCGCGTTTCGCAATTATCTATTATTTTTTTGCTACTACAAGGCACCAGTCGTTTTGGTCTGGTTTTAGCGGGATTTTCCAGGCACTGCTTTCTATCGCAAACTCGCTGCCACTGCCATCATACTCGCCGCTTCGCGGGTTAAACCAGCGCATGATATACACCCCGGGGGTAAATCCTTCCACATTGCCGCTTTTCCTTGTCGCCTCCGGGTAATAGAATACCCAGCGTTTCTTGTCAGGCGTCACTGTAATAAGCGGCATCTTTTTTCCAAACGGGTCGCCTACGGGATCGTTTCCAGACTGGTAAGGATAAAGCTCCCAGAAGCCCTGCTCCTCATAAAATTTCCGCATGTACCCCATCTGTTCCCCGCCAGGCCCATCGATTCCCTGCGCCCAAGTCACGTCAAAGCGGTTAAAGACAGCCATAGGGTTGTCCTGTCCCTTTTCCCATACAACGTCCCAGATGCCCTGTGCGCCATACGTATACCCGCAGCCTCCAGCCTGTATCGTCAGGTAGGCAACGCGCCGCACCATCGCGTCCGTGCACATGCGCGTCCCGTTTTCTTCCAGCGTGGAACAGTACTCATAAAATACTTCCCCTTCCACAAAAGGCTTATCGCCATGTTCTTTCAAAAACGCCTTATAATCGTCCACGCTCACGACAAAATCCCCATGGCCTGCCTGGTTTAGCGTAAAATCCATCCAGTCCTCGTCCTGGTAGTACGATGCGAACGGACGTTCGTTTGTATAATGCGCCGTCATCGGATGATGGTAGCTGTTGTATTTTTGCACGGTGAGCGCAACCTTCCTCCATTCATCCACATAAAAAGCCTGCTTTGCCTTGTCATAACCGCCGACCTCGCCGGCTAACGTCCACACCATAGGCAGTGCGCCATAACGCGCTATGATATAACGCGCCAGGTTTTTGTATTTTTCCACATTGTTTTCTATCGACATAAACCACGCAAAGCCAAGCGCGTTGACAATGCCCTTATCTGCCAGATAATACATCCGCCTATCCAGCTCCTCCTGATAGAATTTCACATTCGGAAGGCCGGATTCCTGCCAATAATGGGCGGCGCCGCCTAAGATGGCATCGCTTCGCAAGTTCGTCTGGTAAACCGTATACCCCTGCGCTTTGCGCTTGTCGATCATGCCCTTAAACATGCTGTCCATCTTCGGATGGTTAGACTCGTCCCACCTTTCTTTGCAGGAAAATTCCCAATGGGTATCGCCCAGCCAGAAAAAAGGCGTTCCATCCGCATACGTAAAATAGCGCTTATCCTCACTGATCTTTAAAAAACCGTGCCTGTAAACTGCCAGATCTCCCGTATAGGGCACACACTCTGCCTGTCCTGCCGCCTTGTCCAACCCTGTTTCTTCTGGCGCGTTTAATGTGTATGTCCAGATGCCTGTTTCGGTTGGCGCAAACGCGATGCGGTAAGTATTGCCGCCGTCCCAGTAGGCTTCGCGCACGATCGTCTGCCCGGAAGGGCCGGTAAAAATGCCTTCGATGATACAATCCAAAAACGGATTTTCATACGTCTTCCTGCTCTCAAACGCCAGCTGCATCACCCTGTAACGCTCCACAATATTTTCATTCATCATTTTTCCCCCAAAAAAACTAAGGAAGAGGCCGCCGCAAAGGACGCCCTCCTCCTCCTAAATTTCACTTATTTTTTCTTTGCCAGTTTTCCTTTGAAATTCTTAAGTCCGCCTTCGTCGCCAAATCCAATGACAACACCTACAGCCAATGCCACAATAAAGGCAATCGCCGCAGCAATCATTGCATAGATGAGGTTAGATCCAGGGCCGCCAGCATACATCAGGACGGTTAAGAAGTTGGATGCGCCAAGCGTATAGCATGCGATTCCAAAAATACCGCCGATCAGGCCGCCGACAAATCCGCCGATAATCTGGCACATCATAGCGCGCTTATTGCGTAATAAAATACCAAACAGTGTCGGCTCGGAAATACCGCCCACAATCAGTGTGACAACGTTCGCACTTGCCATCTGCTTTTCTTCACCTTTTGCGCGAATGAAGTAAGCAACCGTCATGCCCATCAATGCATAGTTGGCAATGTTGGAGCCTGCAAGCACGATAGGGTCGTATCCCATGTTGGTCATGTTAAGTATTGCAATCTGCACAACGGCCACATGCATGCCCGTTGCAACAAGGAACGGCCAGAATGCTGCAATGACTGCGATAGCCAAAGGCCCTGCAATCTTATACAGGCCGCTGAATACTGTGGATAAAAGCATACCGATCCAGTTGCCCATAGGCGCCAGCGCACAAAGCATTACCGGTACCATTACAATCAGCGTACAGAACGGAACACCAATAATCTTAACTGCCCTTGGCACATGCTTGTCAAAGAACCTAAACACATAAGCCAATGCCCATGTTGTCAAAAGCGTAGGCAGTACCGACTGCGAATAGCTGTTAAGCTGCATCGGAAGAAATCCGTAAATGTTAAACGGCTCACCGGCTGATACGATATTGATAATATTAGGGTCGATCAACAGGGCGCTTAAAAGCAGCGACAGCGCAATGCTTGTGTTTAACTTCTTTGCCGCGCCATAGGCAACAAAGAGCGGCATTGCATAAAATCCTGCGTTTCCGACAATGTAGAATGTCTGCATCAGGGGCGTTTCCACCGGCATCACGTTCAAAAGGTCTGGCCCTAAAAGCGAGTAAAACAGCTTGAAGAAACCGGAGCCCATCATGATAGGAAGCATCGGAGCGATAGAGCCTGAAATATAGTCTAACATCTTTGCCGGAACGCGCTTAATGTCAAATGGCTCCTTCGCATCAAGATTTTCGTCTACCGCTGCCGCCTGGCCTAATCCTGCCATGGCGCAAAATTCCGGGTAAACTTCCGATACGTGCTGTCCGATGATAACCTGGAACTGCTCGCCTGAAAACTGTGCGCCAAGCACCCCTTTTACCCCTTTGACAGCGTCAACATTTACTTTCGAGCGGTCTTTTACATTCAAACGCAGCCTTGTCATACAATGTACTGCACCAGAAAGATTCTCCTTGCCGCCTACCTGTTCGAGAATCTGACTGCATAAATCTGCATATTTTGCCATATACCTCTCTCCTCTCATATTTTTTTAGGTATTTTTTATAGGGACAGGCCCATGCCTTCCCTTTGCTATCAGGCCAGGATGCGCGCTCATCCAGCCTGCCTAAGCCAGTTACAGCTCCCCTTTTTTGGTCAGTCTCCGTCTTCCCTTGTATAAAGCCGGTTAATATGGATCATCAAATAAAGGACTTCTTCCTTTGCCGGCTCAATGTGCAGCGTTGCAATAATGTATTCTTTAATCTTATCGCCAATCTTTTTTAGCTCTGGAAATTCCGCACAGACATTTTCATAAAGTTTCACATTTTCCGTTTCCGGCACATCCAAAGTATGGGAACGTTTCAACAAATATTTCAAATGGGTCACAAACCGGGAATAACTAAAGCTCTCCCTGTCAATGATGATGTTCATCCCGCTTTCTATAATATCTGTCACATCATCCACAAAGCGCTCAAGATCGTCACGCTCCGACTCCTGCTTTACCTGCTGCGCCGCATTAATAAAATGCATGGCGATGTTTCCAGCTTCGCTTTTTGGAAGTTTTACACCCATCCGCTGGCTGATATGCCCTACCGCCCATTCGCCTAATTGCATTTCTTTCTCATAAAAATGCCGGATCTCATTTGCCATAGGGTTTGTCAAAACAAGCCCTTTCTTAATATTTTGTACGGCAAAATTGATATGGTCGCAGAGCGCAAACCAAAAGATGGTATTAAACTCTGTCTGCAGATAGGCGCTTCCCTTTTGCACAATCTCATAAGAAACGTCCAAAACATCTTCCGGCAGCTCATCCAACAGGGCAATATAATGCGGCTCTAAATTATAATAAGTCCTGTCAATCTGCGCCAGCGCAATCTCATAGGGCGCTTTTTGAAAGCCAATGCCTTTTCCAAATACGATCACTTCATGGTTGTTATCATCCAGGCAGAGCGCTACATTGTTATTTATATTCCGAATAACTTTCATTTTCCTCTTTGAGCGTCCTCTCGTTTTTTTGAAGCCATTGTCATGTTGAGTTCTTTCTTTTCTTTATTGTATAAAAAATCCAGCACTTTGCAACAAAAAGTTTCTAGATCACTCCAGCCTGAATTTTTGAAGACAGACACTGCCCTTGCCCCGGCAGATGAAATATAATGCCGCCACGCCATCAGGCACTTTTGCCTTTGCCGTATACTCCGTCCAGTCCTTGCAAGGTGCGGCCTCAATCACCGCAATGTCCTCTCCTTCCATGGCAGTCCGCACGCATATGCTGCAGGCAGCGTCCGCCTTTACGGTCACGCCAATTGAGGATAAGCCGTGCAGTTTAAAATATTTAAAGCCGGCAATGGCGCCATCTTTTAAATTTGCAATAAAAGCGCCATCTTCATCCTGCGTAATGGCCGGATGCGCCGTCCTGTCCATGGAAACATCCGCTTTACAGGCGCCCTCTTTTGCCATCAGGATACAGGCAATGTAGGCGGGATATTCCCCCGCACCATCAAGCGGCCCGCCATGCAGCCCGCATGATGTCATCTCTGCCTGCGCAAATGTCCCGTCAGGATGCATCAAAAGTTTTTCTGCCACGCCTTGTCTTTGGTACTGCGTATAATTTGTATGGCGGTGTCCGAATATATAATACCCGCCGTTTATTTCCACAAGCGAGCCGTGGTTGTTGGCATAATAATACAAAGGTTTGCCGCTAAGCCCTAAATTTCCATTCGAATGCAAAACGCCTTTGTATGCAAAATCCCGATCCGGGTAATCCGACATGGCATAGCACAGCTCATGTCCTTGCACACTCGAATAGACGGCATAATATTTTCCGTTAAATTTCCGCATGGAAGAGGCTTCAAAAAACGCGTGCCCTTCAAATCCCGTGCCCGCACAATTGGATACGCCGGGAAGCAGCCTTTTTGGCTCATCCGCTAATGTCAGCATATCTTCCCCTAACTTGGCAACCCAGTTCCCCTCTGTTGAGATATGCATCTGCGCCATCTTATCCCCTGCCCTTTTCCTGATGCGCTCCGCCACTTCAGGCATCACGGAAAACCCGGAATAAAGGTAAACGCTGCCGTCATCATCACAGAAAACGCCGGGGTCAAACTGCTGCGCATCGCCCTGCCTTAATCCTAAAATCTGTCCATCCTTATGCCGTACATTGCCATAAAAAGAGTACGGGCCTTCCGGGCGGGCACTTACCGCAACAGAAATTGCAATGGCACTGTCTAGTCCATAATACAGATAATATTTCCCGCCATGCTCCACGACGTCAGGCGCAAACATGAGGCGTTTCCCCGTTTCATTGAGTGCATCCCCCGCGCCGGTATAAATCACGCCATGGCACGTCCAGTCAGACAAATCCTCTAGCGGCGCCGACCAGCATACATACGGCTCCATGCAGTACGTCGTGCCGCCAAAGCGGTCATGCGATCCATAAACGTACAGCCTTCCGTTAAATACATGCGGCTCTGCGTCCGGCACATATTCCCAGCTTGGCAGGTAAGGGTTATATGCCTGTTTCATCTTAAACTAAAACCTCTCCTGCCGTCACTTTTCTTTTCCCAAGGTCAAATGCATGGTCATACCCGGAAGGGAACACGACCATCGTCGTCAGGTTATAGCCTTTTTGCGCCAGGTTTTCCCTTTCAAACTGTATGATAGGCTGCCCTGCCTTCACTTTATCGCCCTGTGAAATGAGCGGATGGAAGCCTTCGCCTTGCAGGTTTACCGTATCTAGTCCGATATGTATGATGCATTCGATGCCGTCTTTTGTTTTGATTCCTACTGCATGGCCTGTTGGGAATACCGTTTCCGCTACGCCGCTGATAGGCGCTACTGCCTCGTCCTTTTCTGGAATTACCGCAAAGCCGTCGCCCATGATCTTTTGCGAGAATACTTCATCTGGAACTTCCGGCAGCGGAATCAGTTCACCCTCAAGCGGCGATACAATCTTAAACTCCTCTTTCTTTAAAAATCCAAACATCAGCGAATCCTCCTTTATATTTTTTCATATAAAAACTTCCCTGAAAGCATGTCGAAAAAATCAAGAAAATTTTCGGGAAAGCCTTCAGAGAAGTTACAAACCTATTTCTTTTCTTTAGTTGTCATAATCATAACTGATAATCGCGTCACTGTCAACCGTTTGCAAAATTTTCTACAAAACTGCACAAAACCAAGCATGTTTTTTGTGCATATTTCCAGTTACCGTTTGGACAGCACTTCTGCTTCGTATTTTTTCACCGCATCAAGCCAGCTATAGTCTGCCGCTACGCCGCACTGCCTGCAGTATTCTTCCCAGACTTCCCCAAACGGATATGTCTTGACGTCCTCCTGCATGACCATAAGCTCTGTCATACGGTTTTCATCCTGCAGCTTTTTAAGCTCGCCGTTTGGCAGGCAGAGTGCGTTTAAGAGTGCTTTCTGCCAGCTGCAAAAACCTACTGTCCATGCCGCTACCCTGTTGATGCTCGCGTCAAAATAGTCAAGCGCCATATACACACGCGAAAGCGCATCGTTTCGAACAATCTCTTTTGCCATCTCTTTTGTTTCATCATCAAAGAGCACAACATGGTCGCTATCCCAGCGGATTGGGCGCGTAATGTGCAGCGCGATTTCCGGGAAGAAGCAAAGCAATGCCGGGATTTTGTCGGATACGACTTCCGTTGGATGATAGTGCCCATTGTCCATCAGCGGCAGACAGCCATCGTGCGATGCCGCAAAGGAAAGTGCAAATTCCGCGCTCCCTACAGTAAACGCCTCTACGCCAATGCCAAATACTTTGGACTCTACGCACGGTTTTACGAGCGCCTTGTCATACGGCTCTGACAAAATCTGCTCAATGGAATCTTTGTAGCGCATGCGCGGGCCCATGCGGTCAGCCGGGATGTCCTTGCTGCCGTCGCCCGTCCATATGTTCATGACACACGGCATGCCTGTTTCTTTTGCAAAGTATTGGGAAATGCGGATGCAAGCCTTGCCGTGCTCTATCCAGAATTTACGCGTTTCCTCATCCGGGCTTGAGAGTGTCAGGCCGTCTTTTACTTTCTCATGGGAAAAGAAGGTCGGATTAAAATCAATGCCCATGTTTCTTTCTTTTGCAAATTCCACCCATTTCGCAAAGTGTTTCGGCTCTAATTTGTCGCGGTCTGCATGTTCGCCATCCGCAAAAATGGCGTAGCATGCGTGCAGGTTTAATTTCTTTTTGCCGGGCATCAGCTTGATTGCCATGTCCATATCCTGCATCAGTTCTTCCGGCGTCCTTGCCTTGCCTGGATAGTTGCCCGTCGTCTGGATGCCGCCCGTAAGCGGTCCGTCGTGGTCAAATCCAGTCACGTCGTCACCCTGCCAGCAGTGCAGCGAAACAGGAATCCCCATCATTTTTTGAATGGCCGCATCCGTATCAACGCCGATTGCTGCGTATTTTTTTCTTGCTTCTTCATACCTTTCTGCCTGATTCATCCTTTTCCCTCCGTTTTATGTATATTCTTTTATTGCAAAGGATGCGCGTATGCATTTTCTCGCATCCTCCAGATTCCCAAACACACCGTCTGCGATCATCTGTACGATAATGTTGCCTGCCGCCGTTGCCTCCATTGGCCCCGCACAGATTTTTTTGCCTGTTGCATCTGCTGTCAGCCTGTTTAAGTAGTCCGCGTTTGCTCCGCCGCCAATGATATAGATGCAGTCGTACTTCCTGCCCATCACTTCCTCAATTTCCTGCGCGGCTTTCGCATAGCATTTGGCAAGGCTGTTGTAGATTACGGCCGCCGTTTCCGCAATTCCTTCCGGCTCTTTTTGCCCTGATTCCCTGCACGCCGCCTTCACCTCTTCTGTCATATTGGCCGGGGCAAGAAAACGCTCATCGTTGCAGTCTACTATAGAAGGAATTTCGCATTTTGACGCCGCCTCGCAAATTTCCCCAAAGTTAAGCCCGCCGCCTATTTCTTTTCTCACAGACTGTATCATCCAAAGCCCCATAATGTTTTTCAGGCAGCGGAAACGGTATTCGCAGCCGCCCTCGTTCGTCAAATTGTACTGTCTGCTCTTCTCGCTGCGCTCTGCCGCCTGCAGCTCTGTCCCCATCAATGACCATGTCCCCGAGCTGATATAAAGTGCGTCATATCCTTCCAGTGTAGGCACGGACGCAACTGCCGAACCGGTATCGTGCGTAGCAGGGAGCACAACTTTGCACTGGTATCCGACCTCTTTTGCAATATCTTCCTTTAAGCTGCCAAGCACTGTGCCCGGCTCCTGGATTTTTGAAAAAATTGCAGCTGGAAAGCCCAGTTTTTGTATCAGTTCCTGATCCCAGTCTTTCGTATCCGCATTGACCAGCTGTGTCGTCGTCGCGTTAGTATATTCTGTCACCGCGTTTCCTGTGAGCAGGAAGTGGAAATAATCCGGTATCATCAGCAGTTTCGCTGCCCGCCCTAACATTTCCGGCTTTTTCTCTTTTAACGCCATTAGCTGGTAAATGGTGTTGAATATCTGCTTTTGTATGCCCGTGCGCGCATACAGCTCTTTTTCCGGAATCAGTTCATACACTTTTTCGTCCATGCCCTTTGTGCGCCCATCGCGGTATGCCACGGCATCCCCAATCCGCACACCGTCCTTATCTAGCAGGACAAAATCGACAGCCCATGTGTCAATCCCGACGGAAACCGGTATTTTCCCCATTTCTTTGCACTTTTGCATCCCGGCCTTAATCTCCCGCCAAAGCATATCAACATCCCACACCATCTGGCCATCTTTTTCTGTCATGCCATTTGGAAAACGGTGAATTTCTTCCATCTCCATTTTCCCATTTTCCATATGGGAAAGTATATGGCGCCCGCTTGATGCCCCGATGTCTATTGCAAGGTAATATTTTTCCATTTTCGCCCCGTCCTTTCTATCCCTTCTCTAAAATCTAAAGTAATATCGTTATCATATCTTATTTTCCAGAATAAAAAAAGGACACCTTTTGTCTAAAAAAAGTGTCCTTATTTGCCATTGTCTTTGAGCCGGTACTGTCGCGGCGTCATGCCGTGGCATTTATAAAAAATACGGTGAAAGTAGCTTAAGTTGTCATACCCTACGGCAAGGCCGGTATCTGCCACGGACATTGCCGTATTCTGCAGGAGGTATGCCGCCTGGCTTAGCCGTTTTTCCTGTACAAGCTGTGTGTAGCTGCAGCCGGTCCGTTTTCTTATTTCTTTGGAAAGCCAATACACATCATAGTTTAGCAGTCCGGCCAGCTCCGTAAGGGTGCCGTCGCGGTAGCGTTCTTCAATATAGCCGTATATTTCAATGAGCAGGCGTCCGTGTTTGCCCGCGTTTGTTTCCATAAATTCCATATGGTTCATCAGGTGCAAAAAGAGCAGTCCCATCGTAATCTGGTTGATGCTGCGCCTGTTTGGCTGCCTGTTCCAGATGGACCAGATCAGGTTTTCTACAAGGCTGTGCACCGGAAATACATCTGCCACTTTAAAGTGCAGGTATCCTGATTCTTCGCTTTTGCCCGTCAGGCAGTCCACAATAAAATCGCGCAGCAGGTTTTTTTCCTCGCCCAGCATTTTTAACACATAGTTGAAAAATTCCGGCAGGATAATGAAGTTGACGGCAATGTCGTCCTCGGCCGCAGGGTAAATCTCCTGTTTGGCATTCTGGTTTAAAAAGAGAATTTCGCCCTCATGCAGCATGACGTCCACGCCGTCTATGACGTGGTGTGTGCTGCCGCTGCACATATAGACCATTTCGATGTAGTTGTGCGTATGTTTTGGAAAGTAGACAAAGCGCGTATGCGGGCGCACCTGTATCAGTTTCCCTTCATCGAGCAGTTTTTTTGCATCGATCATGTCAGCTTCCCCGGCACGCGCATCCTGGCGCATGTAGATATCTTTTTCAATCTCCATCCTGCCGCCTAGAATGCTGGCTTCTTCTTCTGTAATTTTTTTCAGTTCTTCATAGAGTTCTTTTGTGATCACGGCAGATACTCCTTATGGAAATTGACAAGACTAACCGCTATATCCTTAGCATAACATCATCGGGACAGCATGTCAAATCGTGCGCACGCCAAAGCAGGTATCAATCAGTTCCCCGATTCATACCTGCTTTATACTATACTGTCCATTGGACCAATCCTCCCTATTCACTTTTCTCATTTTTTCTTTCCGGCTGTTCATCTCCCGCTTCGCCAGCAATCTTTGATGATATGCCTCCCTATTCTTTTTTATCTTTCGTACTCTTTCCATTTTTCTTTTGTATGCATATACTGTAACGGCAGCTTTCGCTCTTTTGTCCTTCGTTACTTTCTCTCATGTACTCGACTACGATCTGTTGTAAATTACTTCTTTTGTACTTTAAAAGAACTTAAATAATGTTTCTGGTGGTCCGTACCTCGCTTTCTTTAGTATTTTATCTATGTAAATTGTTTATCTATGAGTTTATTATAAAGCCCTCTTTGTAATTTGTCAACACATTTTTTCAAATTTCTTTTTATTTTTTCTTTTTTTTATTTATATCGGCTATTTTTGCTAAATATTTGCAATTTTTCCATATATTGTACGGTCAATTTAAGGGGCTATGCTTCGGGAGGCTGTTCCTGCCCGGGGCTTATATAACTATAAATATAGTATTATATCGCTTTTGCATCTGTTCAATCTGCTGCTATGCCTTGCTTGTTAACTGCTTAAACAGAACATCTCCTAACATACTAAGCGATGTCCGTGCAATATCAAGCATAACATTTATCATGTCATTATTGTTCCAATGACTGCCGTCGCCCTGCGAATATATTGAAGCGGCTTGTAACATTATTGTCCGGCCATTGCAAAGATATGCCATACTTGTTTGTGAAGAGTTGGCTGCCCAATACAA
>QLIP01024264.1_pt1 | contig 29763 bp, 23 predicted proteins | sample 1769771 | NCBI WGS metagenome assembly QLIP01 (sample SAMN09428762, study PRJNA476227) | Gut metagenome, whole genome shotgun sequencing project. | isolation source: cecum | host: Rhizomys sinensis | place: China: Jinsha town of Minqing, Fujian Province | collected 2013-09-23 | reverse complement strand
CCGAGTCTACAATCCATTTGAGGGGACGGGAGCGGAGGCTGAGATTGAGCAGGATGTTGGCGATGAACAGGGCGCGACAGGCTTCGAGCCAGGGGTGTATGAGGTGGAATTCGATCACGTTGTGGTCAAATCCGAGGTAGAGGGTCATCAGCGTGACCACGGCTATGGAGGCCAGGAGCGAGGGGATGTGGAGCAAGCGCGAAAGCCATCGCCGGGTGTTGATGTGCCCGGTGATGGCTTTGCGTATGCCGTGTCGGCTCATGCGTTAGTTCGTTTTTATTACGAGGAAGTTGCTGGCGGCCCAGAAGTTGGTGGGGTTGGTGATTACGAGTGTGAGCATACCGTTGTCACCCTTGTCGAGGCGGTAGGAGCTTTGGGGCTGCGGAGTCATCACTTTAGCCTTTTTGGCGTCGAGAGGGATTGCGGAGATGTTGCGCTTGTCGCCGCGGGTCATCACGTTGAGGTTGATATCCTTGGTGTTGAGTTTGCTTGAGCGCAGGAAACCGCCGCTTTCGAGCACACCGCGTTCCTTGAGTTCCTTGTCGGAGCCAATGATGTAGTAGACGGTGTTGTAGGTGTTGTTGAGGTCCTTGATTTCGGTGTTGAGTTCTTCGCGGTTTTGGTTGAGGTGATCCACTGTTTGGTTGAGCGAAGTGATTGTGGAGTCGAGGCCAGCGATGTGGATATTAGCGGCTTCGAGGCGAGCTTGGAGTTGGCGCACGTTTTCGGCCTGAGCGTCGATTTGTTCGCGCAGGGCGGCAATTTGCTTTTGGAGTTTGGAGTTAGTGCCCTTGGAGCCAGCGAGTTTGCGTTCGAGTTCCTCGATGCGTTTGCGGCGTTCCTGAAGGCCCTGTTGGATTGTGGCCATTTGGTTGGTGATGCTTTCGCGGGCGGAGCCTGACTCGGGGCTTACTTCGCCGCTGACGATATTTTCCAGGCGAGAGATTTGGTCCATGCCCACGGTCACGTCGTAGAGCAGCGAAAAGAGGGAATCGGAGGTGGCGAGGGCTGTTTGCAGCGAGTCGTCGAGGCGTTCGGAGTGGGCCTGTTCTTCGGCAAGTTTGTTGTTACCGCATGCGGCAATTGCGAGGGTGGCCGCAATTACGGAGGAGAAAAGCAGTGATTTTTTCATTGTTCGGAGTTTTTATACTTGTTTTTGTGTTCTGATTTGGGCACTTGCGGACGACCACCTACGATTACAACAATTTCGCCGCGCGGTTGGTTCGTCTGGTAGAACTCGGCGAGCGAGGCGAGGGTGCCGCGTGCGGTGGTGTCGTGGAGCTTAGAAATTTCGCGACACACAGCGGCGGGGCGGTCGGGTCCGATGATTTCGGCCAGTTCGGCGAGGGTCTTTTGCAGGCGCAGGGGCGACTCATAGAAGGCCCAGGTGCGAGGCTCCTCGGCCAACTCCTTGAGGCGGGTGAGGCGGCCCTTCTTGGGAGGGAGGAACCCCTCGAAGGCAAAGCGGTCGATGGGCAGCCCCGAATTGACCAGCGCTGGAATTACGGCCGTGGGGCCGGGGAGGGTTTCCACCTCAATGCCCTCCTGACTACACTGGCGCGAGAGCAGAAATCCGGGGTCGGAGATGCCCGGGGTGCCCGCGTCGGAGATGAGGGCTATGGTTTGGCCGCCGAGTATGCGCTCGGTGATGTTGCTCACTGTTTGGTGCTCATTATATTTATGGTGGGAGAGCATGGGGGTGGCTATGCCGAAGTGGCGGAGCATGGGGGCTGAGGTGCGGGTGTCCTCAGCCAGAATGAGGTCGGCCTCCTGGAGCACTCTGATGGCTCGCGGAGTCATATCCTCGAGGTTTCCCACGGGGGTGGGGACAATGAACAATTTGCCAGCCATAGGGATTAGTGCATCAGGGGAAGTTTGTTGTTGAAGCGGAGGGTCACTTGATAGAGGAAGTCGGCGGCGGTGGGGTCGTCGGCTGGGCGAGCGATTTCAGCGTCAAACAGAGCTTGAACGTCGGCCTCGGAGGGCGCGGCATCCATGCGGCTCACGAGGCTATCCATGGCGGCTGCTGAGCCGCCGAAGAGTTCGCGCTGAAAGCGGAAGCGGTCGTTGAGGGTGAAGCGTGTGGCAGCCGGCGCAGGTTCGGGTGCAGGTTCGGACACGAGCTGTTCAACTGGTTCGGGTTGTTCGGTGTTTTGGGCGGCGGCAAGACGCTCGAGGCGGTCGGCCAGGAGGCGCAGTTGTTGGGCGATTTCTATGTATTCGTTGTTCATATATCTTAAAAGTAACGGGCGGAAGGGTGGGGGAGGAGCAGACCGCAGGTGGACGAGCCGGGGGTCATGGCGCCAGCGGAGGTGAGGGTGATGCCGAGGTCGCTGAGATGGAGCAACTTATTGAGCGTGAAAATCAATTGCTGATCGGGCAGCGAGCTATAGCCCACGGCTGGACGTATGGCGCGTTCAGCGGGCCATAGTGCTTGCAGAGTGTGGCGCTGCAACCACTCTGTGGTGGCCTCGGCCAGACGATGGGCAAGGGTTTGTCGCAGCAGGGCACGATACTCCTCGGGCTGCGACTCCTCGGGTGTTTGTATGCTCACGGCAAAGAAGCCCACATGGTCGTGCTCGGCGGTGAAGTCGGCCAGCGAGGGGCAGTCGCCCGTCACGGCCAGCGGCGTGCAGCGGCGTGGTAGCGCAATGCTTACGCCCTCCACCTCAATAGTCTCGGGAGCCACCTTGCGCATGGGTGCAATGACTATGCGCGCCTTGGCGGCAAACTGCATGGTCAGCAGCTCCTTGCGGGCATCGTCGAGCAGACGCTGAGCCTCGGGCGAGTTGCCCGAAGGGTCAATGCGCCACTCGCCAAGCAGGGCGCGCCAATTGATGAGCGCCACCAATTCCTGTGCATCGGGCGCAAAGTCGTGGCAGCCCATAGAGAGTGGGGTGGGGGCCGGCCCAGCGCACTTCAAGGCCCGTTGGCGAGCCTCGTCGAGGGGGAGTTGGGCAGCCTTGGCGGCGTACTCATCGCGCAGGCGGGCTTGAGCCTCCTGGAGGGGACGGACACCTTCGCCGCTGAGAATGTCGCGCACGGCGGCAGGCATGGAGGCCGCATCGGCAGTGCGCATAACTGGGGCGGAATAGAGCGGCGCCAACTTCACGGCCGTGTGGAGGTCGGAGGTGGTTGCGCCACCAATGAATAGCGGAATGGTCATATCGCGGCGTTGCATCTCGGCGGCCACGTTGGCCATTTCGGTGAGCGAGGGGGTGATGAGTCCGCTCAACCCTATGGCCACGGCCTTTTCTGCTAAGGCGGTGGCAAGAATTTTCTCGACTGGCACCATCACTCCGAGGTCAATGACCCGAAAACCAGCGCAGCGCATCACTATGCCCACAATGTTTTTTCCAATGTCGTGCACATCGCCCTTGACGGTGGCCAGCACCACGGTGTCGCCCCCGTTGGCCGTGCTCTTTTGCGCCTCGAGCAGCGGCTGGAGGTGGTTCACGGCGCAGCGCATCACGTCGGCGGCGCGCACCACTTGCGGCAGGAAGAGTTTGCCCTGCCCAAAAAGTTCGCCCACGCGGTTCATTGCGCCCATCAGTTCGCCATCAATCACCGCCATAGCCGAACCAGCGCGACTGAGTGCCGCATCCAAGAGCGGCTCGAGACCATCGGTCACGCCAGCAATTATTTTGTCGGCCAAGGTCACTTCCGCAGCCTTCGTGGCCTCCGACTTAGCTGTGGGAGCCTCGGGCGGGAGCATTTGCGAGGCAAATTCGGCCAGACGAGCCGAGGCATCGGGGCGGAGGCAGAGCAGCACGTCGTTAATGCGCTCAAGCATCGCGGCATCCATCTGCGCGGTGGGCGCAATCGGGGCCGACGGACTCATAATGGCCATTTCCAATCCATGTTCGCGCCCCAACTCAATGAAGCGGGCGTGCATGGCTTGGCGCAGGGGATTATTGCCGCGGAAGGCAAAGGAGAGGTTGCTCACCCCGCCGCTCACGCGAGCGCCAGGGAGGTGCTCCACTATCCACTGCGCAGCGCGGAGAAAGTCGTGGGCATAGCTGTCGTGGGCTGAGATACCCGTGGCCACGGCCAGTACATTGGGGTCAAATACTATCTCGCAGCCGCGAAATCCGGCTTGCTCCGTGAGCAGGCGATAGGAGCGTTCGCATATCTCTATGCGGCGCTCAAAGGTGTCGGCCTGGCCCTCCTCGTCGAAGGCCATCACCACTACCGCAGCACCCAGCTCGCGCACACGGCGCGCATGGTTCAGGAACGCTTCCTCGCCCTCTTTCAGACTGATAGAGTTCACCAACGGACGACCTTGCAGGAGCATCAGTGCAGCCTCTATCACCTCGAAGTTGCTCGAGTCAATCATCAGCGGGAGCGGTGCGGTGAGGGGATCGACGGCGAGCATCTCCACGAAGCGCGTCATGCAGGGCTTGGCCTCAAGCAGGGCATCGTCCATGTTAATGTCCAGTGCGCCGGCACCAGCCGTCACTTGGCTGCCTGCTATTTGCAGTGCCTCGGTGAAGTTGCCCTCGCTAATGAGGCGGAGAAACTTGCGGCTACCGGCCACGTTGCACCGCTCGCCCACCTTCAAAAACTCCCCACGGCTCAGGCACATGGGCGAGAGTCCCGCCAGGCAGAAGTCCTCCCGCGCCTCGGCAGGGACGCGCGGCGCGGCTTGATGGGCGGCTTGGGCTATGAGGCGGATATGGTCGGGCGTGGTGCCGCAGCAGCCGCCGATGATGTTGACCAGTCCGCGCTGGAGTATATGTTCCACTTGCTCGAGCATGAGCGCGGGCGTTTGGTCATACTGTCCCAGCTCGTTGGGCAAACCAGCATTGGGGTGGCAGCTCACCAGGCAATCACACTGGCGCAGACGCTCCAAATGTGGCAGCATTCCCTCGGCACCAAATCCGCAGTTTAGTCCCACGATGGCAGGGCGCAGATGGCTCACGGAGATTAGAAACGCCTCCAATTCCTGGCCTGAGAGTAAGCGGCCAGTCTCGGTGAGGGTGGCCGAAATCCAGAGCGGCAGTTGGGTTCCTGCCTGACGCTGAGCACGCTCAATGCCGAGACCAGCGGCCTTGACGTTGAGGGTGTCGAAGCAGGTTTCGAGCATCAAAATATCCACTCCGCCCTCAATGAGGCCGAGTGCTTGACGCTCGTAGCAGGCGGCCATCTCCTCGAAGCTGACCTGTCCGCCAAGGGCGAGCGAGGCATTGCTCGGCCCCATGCTGCCAGCCACGAAATGGTCGCGGCCTGCGGCCTGACGGGCCAGCTCGGCACCCGCGCGCGCCAAGCGGCGGTCAAGGGCTTGCAGGGAGTAGTCGGCCAGCGATATGGCGTTGGAGTTGAAGGTGTTAGTTTCGATAATGTCGGCACCGGCGGCGATATACTGACGGTGAATGTCGAGAATAGCCTCGGGGCGAGTGATGTTGAGCAGGTCGTTGCACCCCTTGAGTTCGCAGGGGTGCTCGGCCCACTCGTTCCCGCGAAAGTCGGCCTCGGTGAGGTTGAGTCGTTGTATCATTGTGCCCATGGCTCCATCGAGACATAGCACACGGTGGCGGAGAGCGTTGAGCATCAGAATATTTCGCGAGCTACACGTTTCACACTGTCGGAGGCCAAGAGAGTGTAGAAGTGCAGACCAGGCACTCCGTGGGCTATCAGGTCGCGACATTGCTGCAAGCTCCATTCCACGCCCACTTCGGTGGCCTCGGCGTCGTCCTTGGCCTGACGCAGAGCGGAAGCAAACTCCTCGGGTATGTCGCAGCTAAACACCTTGGGCAGCACGGTCAACTGATTTTTCAGCACCACGGGTTTGATGCCCGGAATGATCGGTATGGTGATACCAGCGGCGCGCGCGGCCTCCACGAAGTCGTAGTATTTCTGATTATTGAAAAACATTTGGGTGACTAAGTACTGCGCCCCCTGGTCCTGCTTGAGGCGAGCCATGCGGAGGTCAAATTCCATGTTGGGTGCCTCTTCATGTTTTTCGGGATAGCAGGCCATGCCGTAGCTGAAGGGGGTGTCGATGCCGCCGAGCAGCGAGCCGTCGATGGCGCGTCCCTGGTTGAAGTCGTTGACTTGCACTTGCAGGTCGGTGGCATGCTCGTGGTATAGCTCGGGGTCCTGAAGTGCGGTGTCGAGACTCTTGGAGTCGCCACGCAGCAGCAGAAGGTTCTGAATACCGAGGAAATTCAGATCGAGCAGAGCATACTCGGTTTCCTCCTTGGTGAAGCCCTTGCAGATGATATGCGGAATGGCGGGAATGCCATACTTTTGCTGAATAGCGGCGGCAATAGCCACTGTGCCAGGTCGTTTGCGAGTGACTATACGGCGGTGGCTACCATCGGGCTGAGGCACGAAAATGGCCTCGCTATGGTGCGAAGTGATATTGATGTAGCGGGGATCGAAGTCGCGGAGCTTATCAATCACCTTATATACACGCTCAATACTATTGCCCTTGAGCGGGGGTAATATTTCAAACGAGAAAATCGGCCCATTGGCGGCCTTCAGTGATTCTAATACGGTCATAAACAGGGATTATTAATAGCGCAAATTTACGAATTTTTTCGCGCTAAGCAAAATTTGCTGGCAAAAAACGAAAATTTGGCTGCCACTCCTCCGCCTATAGGGTGGCGGCCATCTGTCAGGGAGCTGACGCGTAGCGGCGGGGCTTCTTGTGGCCTGATGGTGATTATTTTTTTGGAAAGTTGGGATTTTTTTTGTAACTTAGCGGCTTAATTGAGATATAAAACTTGTTAAATCATGACCATTAAAGATCTTAATCCCTCGCTCGTGTGGGGTATTTTCGATGAAATTACCCAAGTGCCACGCCCCTCTAAGAAGGAGGAGAAAATCCGTGAATATCTGCTCAACTTTGCAGCTAAACATAATGTGCCTTGCAAGCAAGATGCTGTGGGCAACATCGTCATGAGCCGCCCCGCCACTCCCGGTCATGAAAATGCCCCCGTAGTGGTGCTCCAAGGCCATATGGACATGGTGTGCGAAAGCAACAAACCCTTCGACTTCGACAACAATCCCATCACCACCATCATCGACGGCGAATGGGTCAAGGCCGATGGCACCACCCTCGGTGCCGACAACGGCATCGGCATGGCCGCCTCGCTGGCCGTGATGATCGCTCCCGACCTGGTGACTGGTCCCGTGGAAGCACTCTTCACCGTTGACGAAGAAACTGGCATGACTGGCGCTAACAACCTCGGCGCTGATATGCTCCAAGGCGACATCCTGCTCAACCTCGACTCCGAGGACGACGGCGAAGTGTTCGTGGGCTGCGCTGGCGGCATCGACACCGTGTGCACCTTCTCCTTCAAGCGCTCAATGGCTCCCGCCGACTTCACCTACGTGAAAATCAGCGTCAGCAAGGGTCTTGGCGGTCACTCGGGCGGCGACATCCACCTGGGCCACGCCAACGCCAACAAGCTCCTCGCTCGCTTCCTCTGGATGCAGAGCCAAAAACATGAAATAGCTCTGGCCGAAATTGACGGCGGCAACCTCCGCAACGCTATCCCTCGCGCTGCCCATGCCGTGTTTGGTGTTCACACCGACCATAAGCATCAGCTCATCAGCGAGTTCAACGAATATGCTGCCACCATCGCCAGCGAATATGAAGGACTTGAAACCACCCTCGAACTCCACATCGAATCGGCTCCCGTGCCTGCCTTCGTGGTGGATGCCGACACTACCCTTGCTCTGGTGCGCAGCGTCTACTCCGCCCCCCACGGCGTGATTTCCATGAGCCGCGAACTCGAAGGTCTCGTGGAAACCTCCACCAACCTCGCCTCAGTGAAGATGCCTGGCAACGACACCATCGTCGTGACCACCTCGCAACGCTCCTCCGTGGAATCGCGCAAGCACGACATAGCCAACCAAGTGGAAGCCCACTTCCAACTGGCCGGCGCTAAGGTGGAACATGGCGAAGGCTACCCTGGCTGGAAGCCCAACATGAACAGCCGCATCCTCCACATCGCCTCCGAGGCCTACGAGGAACTCTTCGGCGTGAAACCCGCCATCAAGGCCATTCACGCTGGACTGGAATGTGGCCTCATTCTCGAGAAATACCCCCACCTCGACATGGCCTCGTTCGGTCCCACCCTCCGCGGCGTTCACTCACCCTCCGAGAAGATGCACATTCCCGCTGTGGACAAGTTCTGGCAGCAATTGGTGCTCATTCTCCGCAAGGTGGCTAACGAAAAGAAATGAAACCCTTCAGCAACAGATGGCTCCGTGCGCTCCTACTCGCAGCAGTAGGAGCCACAGGGCTATCTGCCCTTGCTTCGACGCCTCCGGCCGAGGTGCACAACGACTCCGTGCGCCTCATCGTGGGCTGCGACTCCCTGCGCTATCGCACCCTCACCCACGACGACTTCGTGGCCGTGGCCGAGGACTTAGGCGTGGACGTCCCCACCATTCGCGCCGTGGCCTACGTCGAAGCTGGCAAAGCCTGCGAAGGTTTTAACCCCGACAATACCCCGGTCATCAACTTCGACCTCACCATGTTTCAACGCTTCGCCGCCAAGCGAGGCATCAACCTCAGCAAATACCGCAAGAAATACCCCGTAGTATTCTCCCCGCCCAACATCAAGCGCTATGGCTCCTATCAGTCGGCTCAGTATGCCCGCCTCGAAGCCGCCATGCAAATCAACAAGCAGTTGGCCATGGAGAGCACCTTCTGGGGCATGTTTCAAATCGGCGGGTTCAACTATAAACTCTGTGGCTGCAAGTCGGTGGAAGAATTTGTGTCGCTCATGTCCTACTCCTGCGGCGAACAGCTTGAGCTCTTTGCCCGACTCATCAAGGCAGTGAAATACGATGGCTACCTACGTCGCCACGAATGGGCCAAATTCTCAGCCGCCTATAACGGTCCGGGCTATCGCAAACGCAAATACGACGTGCGCATGGCTGCCGCCTACCGCAAATTTGCAGCCGAAAAATAATAACTCCAGCCCGCGCGAACAATCCACCTCCCTCCAAGCGTTTATTGGGCATGAAGACTCGCGTTTTAACCCTCCTCCTCGGGGTGCTGACGGCTTCCCTTGGACTTCAGGCCGAAAAAGTAGGCCTCGTACTTAGTGGCGGCGGTGCCAAAGGCATTGCCCACATTGGCGTGATCCGCGCCTTGGAAGAAAACGATATACCCATCGACTATGTGGCCGGCACCTCCATGGGCGCGATTGTCGGTGGCATGTATGCTGCAGGCTACTCGCCCTCTGAGATGATGGAGCTGATCACCTCCTCTGACTTCGCCTACTGGAGCACTGGCACCGTCGACCCCTCCCTGCGCTATCAGTTCACCACGCCCCCCGAGTCGCCCAAGCTCCTTTCCCTCTCTTTAGGCAACGACTCCGTGGCCAAGCAAGTGCCGCAAAGCCTCATTGGGCCGCTGGCGCAAAACTTCCCCTTCATGGAGATTTTTGCCGCCCAAACCGTGGCCTCGCGCGGCGACTTCGACCGTCTTTTTGTGCCGCTGCGCACCGTCAGCTCCAACATTGAAGCCCAGCGAGCCGTGGTGGCTCGCAGCGGTTCGCTCACCGATGCCATTCGCTCCTCAATGTCATTCCCGATAGTGTTCTGCCCAGTGGAAATCAACGATACGCTCCACTACGACGGCGGCCTCTTCGATAATTTCCCCGTCAATGTGATGCGTGCCGACTTCCACCCCGATGTGATGATTGGTGTGGACGTGCACACCCCCTCCGACACCCCCGACTACAGCGTCATTAGCCAGATCGGCAACCTCGCCACTCGCCAGCAGTCATATGCGCTGCCCGCCTCCGAGGGCATCAAGATTGCCATCAATCTCTCGCGCTATTCGCTGCTCGATTTCCCGCAAGCCCGCCAAATCTATGCCATAGGCTATCAGCGCGGCCTCGAAATGGTGGACTCCATTAAGGCGCGCATCTCCGCCCGCCGCTCCCAAGCCGACGTGGAGAGCCTCCGCCAAGCCTACAAGGCCACATTGCACCCGCTCCGTTTCTACAACGTGAGTTGCGAGGGTGGCACGCACACCCAAAACGAATATATCCGTGAGCAATTCCCTAACAATGGCCACCACATCAACATTACGGAGGCGCGCCAAGGCTACTATCGCGCTATCTCCTCCGAACTCCTTCAGGATCTCAAGGTGAGCGTGGACTCTATCCCCAACTCGGGCGGTCAAATGCAGCTCGCGCTCAAGGCCTATCCCAAATCGCCCTGGAGCATCGACCTCGGCGGCTATATCACGTCGTCCACCTCCTCAATGCTGTATGGCGCACTGAATTTTGCCACCCTCAAACCTCATTCGCTCAATGCCTCGCTGGCCACCTGGGTGGGGCAGAGCTATCAGGCCGCGCAACTGCTCAGCGACATTCGCCTGGGCCACTATTCGCTGGGGCTGCAAGGCGTGGTGAGTCGCCACAACTTCAACCAGAGTGAACGCCTCTTCTTCAATTTCCATCAGCCGCGCTTTGTCAAGGTATTTGAGGCCTTCGGCCGCGCCACGCTGCTCAGCACCCCTTTGGGTATTCACGCCACGGGTAAATTGCAAGTGGGCTACGGCACCAACGTCTCCTCCTTCTTCAATCCGGCCGGAATGGAAATGCGCCGCCGCCACCACTTAGGGCAAGCCATTCTGCGCTATGACTATTCCACCCTCAACGCAATCAACTATCCAACCACGGGTTTGGAAATCAAATCGTCGGCCATGGGCGTGTATGGTGGCGGCGAAGAGTGGGTGCAGCTCCATGGTCGCCTCCGCTGGTATGAACCTCTGAGCAAACGCTTTTCGCTCGGCCTCTCCACCGAACTGCTTGCCTCCACACGCCGCGCTCCGCTCAACTACGATGTGGCGCTGGCCGACGCTCCCGCCTACAAACCCACCCCATCCTGCTTCAACGCCTACAACCCTTCTTTCCACGCTTATTCATTCCTCGGCGTGGGCGTGGAACCAGTGTGGACTGTGGCCAACAACCTGCAAGTGCGCCCATTCCTGTCGCTCTTCATGCCCTGGCAGCGCATAGGCGAGAGCCGCAAGATACCAGGTGCTGAATTTTTCGGCGAATTGGCTCTGACCTATTCCTTCAAACCGCTCACCGTCAGTGCCTACGCTAACTACCGCACTGGCAACGCTGCCGAGCGCGGTTTCCACGGCGGTCTCTCCCTCGGTGTTTTTCTCCCCGCTCCTTCCTTCTTACAATAATTTAAGGGAGTATCACCCTTATGCGTTATTTGATTATTGGGCTTGGTATTTTCGGGGCGAATTTAGCTCGAAATTTGACCGATATGGGGCATGAGGTGATTGGTGCCGACCGCTCCGCCCCGCTTGTGGAGGCTATCAAGGAACAGATTTCGGCCGCCTACATCGTGGATTCGACCGATGAGGCGGGGCTTTCGGCGTTGCCAATCAAGGGCGTGGATTTGGTGATTGTGGCCATAGGCGAAAACTTTGGGGCTTCGATTAAGACTGTGGCGCTGCTCAAAAAATTGGGCGTGCAACATATCTATGCGCGCGCGGCCGATGAACTGCATCGCGCCATACTGCAAGGGTTGCAAATTGACCGTATCATCACGCCGGAGCAACGTGCCGCGCGCGACCTCTCGCTGGAGTTGGCCTTTGGCAATCAGGTGGAGTCGCTGGCGGTGGGTGGTGAGCTGTATGCTGTGCGCCTTGGTGTGCCGGCTCGCTTTGTGGGGCAGGAGTATGGACCACTGCGCGAAGAATTGAGTCGCGACTTCGGCATTACGCTTGTGGCGGCCACTCGCCAGCAGAGCAAGCGCAATTTGCTCGGCATCACATCTCAGGCACCTGCCGAGCTTGACTTATCCTCGGCCACGGTTACGCCTGCCGACCAATGGCTAATTTACGGCACACGCCGCGCCATCTTCAAGTCGGCCTTAGGCGGCGAATAGGAGAGGGGTGCGGCGGGTCCAGCCTTGCGAGGCGTTGCGAGTTTCGAGGGTAAGGAGTTTGCCGCGATATTGAGCACCTAATTGGTTGGAGACCTTCTGCATGAGGTCGGCCATGGAGCAGAGTCCCGACATCTTGACGCAGAGGAGGCGCAGTCCGAGGTGAAACACCGTCACGAAAATTGAGTCTTGTTGAGTAATCATAAGGCAGCTAATTTTGATAGTGCAAAATTAGCTGCCTTATGGGCATTTGATATGCCCAATATCGTTAAAATTTGTTAATTAGCGGCTTATCTACTTTGGCGTGAGTAGGTGAGGGTGATTTTGGGCGTTTTGAGTTCGACCATGGCGGGGCGGGACACCATGGGGGTGAGGCCGCTGATGGTGGTGGAGTTGGACACTGTGCCAGCAAAGTAGTCGGTGTTGCCTGAGTCGAGCACGGGGATGACTGGGGTGAGCACAAACTTCTCAAACTCCTCGGCGGGGGTGCCTTTGGCCACAGCCTTGATGAGGTAGTTGCGCATGTCGGAGAATACGTAGGTCATGGTGCTGCTGTCGAGCACGCCCAGGAACGAAGTGCTGTCGTTGGGGAGCTGATTGTTCTCAAAGAACGCCGCTTTGTCCTCTTTCTTCACCAGCAGGAGGTTGCCCGGGGGGAGGAGACCATTGGTGGAGGCTATGGAGGCGGCAGGGATGCGCAGGGAGAGTTTGTTGACCACCACGAGCGAGTCAGTGGAGGCGTGTTTCACTCGCTCAACGAGCTGCTTGATGGGCAATTGCATCTCCACATCGGTGCCAGCGGGAGTGGCCACTACGGCTTTCCCTTGCTTTACTTCTTCCTTCAAACGGAGGTCAATGTGGCTGCCGCTCACCAGCTCGGGAGCCATAGCCATGACGTAGGAGAAGTGTTTGGATATGGAGTCGCCAGAGTGATTTTTGTGGGAGTAGAGAATTACACGACACTCGTCGATGCGCGTCACGCGGCCCGAGCCAAAACTATGTTTTACGTAAAAGCCTTTGAACTCGTTTTGGAATTTCAGCGGGTTGCCGCTATATTGGGGGTTGCGAATCCAGCTGATTACGCGGTCCTGAAATGCCTTGGGGAGCTTGGCGTAGGCAAAGCGGTAGGGGTTGGCGGCGAGGTCGCTGCTGATGCTTGAGCCAACGGCGGAGAATACGCCCGAACCGAGTTTTTCGCCCCGCTTGGGGTCGCAGTTGCTGTAGACGGGCGATTTGAGAGCCTCGCCGAGTTCGTAGACGTCGAAACCGATGGGTGCCACGGAGTCGCCCACGAAGCCATCTTTCTTGAACACCAATTGGAGTTTTATGGAGTCGGGCTCGAGGTCGGCTTCCAAGTGGCTGGCGGGAAACATTTGGGCGTAGAACCCTGCGCGCAGAGTGCCATATTCCTTGTCTTCAATGGCACCAAGCAGTTGCGTGGTAGTGCGCGAAAGCACGGAGTCGTTGGTCAGGGTGGCCAACTGAGCCGTGAAACTCGAGTCTACCACCATGGCGGTGTTGACATCCACGAGTGAGGCACCAGGGGTGCCATAGTTAAAATCGTCGCTTTCGCAGGCGGTGAAGAGGCCTGCCAGCATCATTGCAGGAATGACGAAGCGTTTCATTTTGCAGGTTTTTGACGGAGAGAAGTGTAGAAGTCGGCGTAGATTTTGCCCGATTCTTCGGCTGGGCCGGGATATTCGAGGAACGGTTTGCCCGTGGCCTTGGCATATTCAATCAGCTCGGGGTTGACGTTGGGCGAGCCTTGCACTATGGCGTCGCACATATCCATACCCAACTTGTTGAGAGCCATATGGTTGATTTCCTTATTCTTGATTGAACCCATCCAGCGGTCGGTGATGCCGTCGGCCTTCATCTTCTTGAAGAGGGTTGAATTGATAGGCTCGGGGAAGGTGCTTTCGTCGTCGAAGAGGGTGTAGACAATCTTGGCGTGTTTGAGGCCAGGGTCGTCGTTGTACACGCGCTTGAGGTAGGCGGGCATAATAGCGGTGAGCCAACCGGTGCAATGGATAATCACTGGGTCCCAGCGGAGCTTCTTCACAGTTTCGGCCACGCCACGCACGAAGAAGATGGCGCGTTCGTCGTTTTCCTCGGGCTTGCTCATGGTTTCGAGTTCGGGCGAGGGATGGCGGTCAAAGTAGTCATCATTATCAATGAAATAGACCTGAGTGCGCGAGCTTTGCAGTGTGCCCACCTTGATGATGAGGGGGTGGTCCGTGTCGTCAATAATGATATTGATGCCCGACAGGCGGATCACCTCGTGGAGCTGATTGCGACGCTCATTGACGTTGCCATACTTAGGAGTGAACAAGCGCACCTCATAGCCATGTTCCTGCACCTGGCGCGGGAGCACGTTGTTGAAGTCGGCCATCGGGGTAGAGGGCAGATAAGGCTTGATCTCCTGTGAGATGAAGAGAACTTTTGGTTGACTCATTTCAATTGCGTTAGGATAAAACAATGCGCAAAGTTACGAAAAATTTTTGACCCTCGCAAATTTAAGGAAGGTATAAAAATCAAGAGGAGATATATTTTCTTGTCGGTGGGATTAGTCCATGGTTACGCGGGCGAAGGGGGGGAGGTCGATGGGGCAGGTGTCGCCTTGCTGATAGCGCATCCAGCCGGCTATGGCCACCATGGCGGCGTTGTCGGTGGTGAACTTGCGGGGCGGCAACCAGGCGCGCACACCCAATTGCTCGCACAGGTCGCTCACGGCTTGACGCACGCCCGAGTTGGCACTCACACCGCCACCAATGGCCACGTGTTTGGCGCCCGTCTCCTTGATGGCTCGTTTGAGTTTCTGCATCAGAGTTTCGATGATGGCGCGCTGAATGGAGGCTGCCAAGTCGGCCAGGTTGTGGGCCACGAAGTCGGGGTCGGATTTCTTCCCGTCGCGCACAGTGTAGAGAAAAGAGGTTTTCAACCCACTAAAACTATAATCCAAGCCAGGGATATGCGGCTTGGCAAACTCAAAGGCGTGGGGGTTGCCTTCGGCCGCTAAGCGGTCAATGTGAGGGCCGCCGGGGTAGGGGAGCCCCATCACCTTGGCACACTTATCGAAGGCTTCGCCTGCTGCGTCGTCGATGGTGCGACCGATGATTTCCATGTCGAAAGCACTCTTGACGTTGATCAGCTGCGAATTACCGCCCGAAATCAGCAGGCACAAGAACGGAAACTCCGGCGTTTCATCTTCGGGCGACTCCTTCACGAAATGGCTCAGTACATGGCCGTGCAGATGGTTCACGTCCACTAAGGGGATACCCAATCCGAGTGCCATACCTTTGGCAAATGACGTGCCAACGAGGAGCGAACCGAGCAGGCCCGGGCCGCGAGTGAAGGCTATGGCCGTAAGCTCCTCGGCGGTGATGCCAGCGCGTTTGAGAGCAGTGTCGACCACGGGCAAAATATTCTGTTGATGGGCGCGCGAAGCCAATTCGGGCACCACGCCGCCATATTCTTCGTGTACGCTTTGCGAGGCGATTACATTGCTGGCCAGCAGCCCATCAATGATGACGGCTGCCGAAGTGTCGTCGCACGACGACTCAATGCCCAAAATAATTTCCTTCATATATCGAGAGATTTTTTTAGCGGATTAGTTTGGCTACTATGTGCCAGAGGAGGATGCCGCCGGTGACGGCCACGTTGAGCGAGTGCTTGGTGCCAAGCTGCGGAATTTCGATGCAGAGGTCGGCGCGGTCCACTACTTGCTGATCCACACCATGCACCTCATGGCCCAAAATCAGCGCGTATTTTTGGCCTGGCTCTGGCTCAAACTGCTCGAGCGACACCGACCCATGGCACTGTTCCACGGCCACTAATACGTAGCCTTTGGCCTTGAGCGCATCCAGCGCTTCCAGAGTGGTGGGATAGTAGGTCCAGACCACTGACTCCTCTGCTCCGAGGGCTGTTTTGTGGATTTCGGGCGAGGGTGGGGTGGCCGTGATGCCACACAGTGCCAGTTCGCTCACCGCAAACGCGTCGGAGCTGCGAAAAATAGAGCCTATATTATTGAGTGAACGTACATTGTCGAGCACCACCGCCAGTGGCGATTTGCGCCCTTGGCGAAATTCTTCCACCGAAGCCCGATGGAGCTCAAGCATATTTTTCTTCTTATTCATACAAAAAAAGGGTAAGCACCCTTCATCGCACCTGCTACAACCCAATACCGTTGCTTCGATCAAGACCTGGCGGGATTCTTGGGGAGCTGGTCGTGAAGGACTTACCCGACCGCAAAGTTACGCATAATTTCCCAAATGAGCAAATTTTTTCAGCAAAAAATCGCACTTTTCGTATATCTGCCTGATAATCAGCTTAAAACAGATACTCGCCAAAAAGACTTGTTTTTCTCAATAAATTTTCGTACCTTTGCAGTTCAATTTCACCACAGAAAGAACCCAAATGATCGAAGAAATAGAAGAAAAAGAGGGCGCCGACTATGGCGCAAGCTCAATCCAAGTGCTTGAAGGCCTTGAAGCTGTGCGCAAGCGTCCCGCAATGTATATCGGCGATATTAACCTCAAGGGCCTCCACCACTTAGTGTATGAAGTGGTTGATAACTCCATCGACGAAGCCCTCGCTGGCTATGCCTCCCACATCGAAGTCACCATCAACGAGGACAACTCAATCACCGTGGTCGACGACGGTCGTGGTATCCCCGTGGATATGCACGAAAAGGAGAAAAAAAGTGCCCTCGAAGTGGTGCTCACCGTGCTCCACGCTGGCGGTAAGTTCGACAAAGGTAGCTACAAGGTGTCGGGCGGTCTGCACGGCGTAGGCGTATCCTGCGTGAACGCCCTCTCCACCTACCTCCGCGCCGAAGTGCGCCGCAACGGCAAGGTCTACATGCAGGAATACTCCTGCGGCAAGCCCACCTCCGAGCTGCAAATCATCGGCGACAGCACCACCACTGGCACCTCCGTCACCTTCAAGCCCGACGGCTCTATCTTCGTCGACACCATATATAACTACGACACCCTCGCCAACCGCCTCCGCGACCTCGCATTCCTCAACGCCGGCATCACCCTCACCCTCACCGACCTCCGCGAACGCAACGCCGAAGGCAACCCCCGCACCGAAACCTTCTACTCCGCCAACGGCCTTGAAGACTTCGTGCGCTACATCGACGCCTCCAAGGAGCCACTCATTGAGCACGTGATCCACCTCAACACCGAACGCCAAAACATTCCCGTTGAAGTGGCCCTCACCTACAACACCTCCTTCAACGAGAACACCTACTCCTTCGTCAACAACATCAACACCATCGAGGGCGGTACCCACCTCAACGGTTTCCGTCGCGGCCTCACCACCACCCTCAAAAAATATGCCGAGGACAACAAACTCCTCGACAAACTCACCAAGAACAAAATCGACATTGACCCCTCCGACTTCCGCCAAGGTCTCACGGCCGTGGTGTCAGTCAAGGTGATGGAACCCCAATTTGAAGGCCAAACCAAGACTAAACTTGGCAACACCGAAGTGAGCGGCGCCGTGCAAGCTGCCGTGTCGGAAGCCCTGCGCGACTACCTCGAAGAGCACCCCAAGGAAGCCAAAACCATCGTCGACAAAATAGTCCTCGCGGCCACCGCACGCCACGCAGCCCTCAAGGCTCGCACCGAAGTGCTCCGCAAGTCGCCCCTGGCCGGCGGCGGTCTGCCTGGCAAACTCGCCGACTGCTCCAGCCGCATAGCCGAGGAATGTGAACTCTTCATTGTCGAAGGTGACTCCGCAGGCGGCTCGGCCAAGAGCGCCCGCGACCGTCGCCACCAGGCAATTCTCCCCATTCGCGGTAAAATCCTCAACGTGGAGAAAGCCATGGAGCACAAAATCTTCGAAAACAAAGAAATCACTGCCCTCTTCCGCGCACTCCGCGTCACCATCGGCACCGAGGAGGACAAGAACGAAGTGAACATCTCCAAGCTCGCCTACCACAAGATTATCATCATGACCGATGCTGACGTCGATGGCTCTCACATCGACACCCTCCTGATGACCTTCTTCTTCCGCCGCATGCGCCCCGTTATTGAGCAAGGCTACCTCTACATTGCCTCCTCACCCCTCTACAAGGTGAGCCGCGGCAAACAAGAAATCTACTGCTGGGACGACCGCCAACTCCGCGAAGCCGTGGAGCAGCTTGGCCAAGGCTCCAAGGTGCAACGCTACAAAGGTCTCGGTGAAATGGACGCCAAGGAACTCAAAGAAACCACCATGGACCCCGCCAACCGCATACTCAAGCAAGTGAATATCAGCGACGCTGCCGAAGCCGACCGCATATTCTCAATGCTCATGGGCGAAGACGTGGCCCCGCGTCGCGACTTCATCGAAGCCAACGCTCACTATGCCAACATCGACGCCTAAAACCCCTACGCTGGAGGAACGCCTTCGCGACCCGCTCACGCGTCGCGAGGCTTTCCCCGAGCTTGTGCGCGAATTTAGCCAACCCCTCTACTGGCAAATTCGCCGCCTGGTGCAGGACCACGACGACACCAACGACCTGCTCCAAAACCTATTCATAAAAGTGTGGCAAAACCTCGACCTATTCCGAGGCGAAGCCAAACTCTCCACCTGGCTCCACAAAATAGCCATCAACGAAGCTCTCACCCACCTCCAAACGCAGCAACGCCGAGCCACCGAATCGCTCGACGCAGCCACCGATGTGGACGACGAAGGCCACGGACTCCAAATCGCCTCCGACCCCTGGATGGACGGCGACCAAGCCGCCCTAACCCTCCGCCAAGCCATCGCATCACTCCCCCCCAAGCAGCAACTGGTGTTCAACATGAAATATTTCGACGAGATGAAATACGAAGAAATATCCGAAATCACTGGCACCTCCATCGGAGCACTCAAAGCATCTTACCATCTGGCTGTGAAAAAAATTGAAGAATTTATTGCACGCCATTAAACCTTTCAGTATCACAATAGTCACAATAAGAAAAAACGCTATGGACAAAGGGAACAAACAACCTAACAACGAGTGGCCCAAGAGCAACGGCATGACCGTGCCCGAAGGCTTCTTCAATGCGCTGGAAGAGCAAGTAATGGCTCGCATCGACTCTCTCCCGGCTCCAGCTCCTGTGGTCATCGCTCCCACCACCCTCTGGCATCGCATCCGCCCCTACACCTACATGGCCGCAATGTTTGCCGGCATCTGGCTCATGCTCAATATGTTCACCCTGTTTGGTGGCGGAGCCGAAGCCGTTACCGACCAACACACCCTGGCCGACCTCACTGCCCCTGCCTCCAACGCCTACCTCGCCGACTACATAGAATCGTCAAGCGCCACTGGCGACTACGACCTCTACAACGACCTCTACGAATCTGGCGTTGACATTGACTTCGATAACCTATAACTCCCGATATGAAACCCCTACGCATACTTCTCCTGCTCCTCTGCTGCGCTGTGGTAATGCCCGCCTTTGCCGACAAAAAAAAGGAGAAAAAAGACCGCAAACGTCCCGACCGCAAGGAATGGATGGCCAAAATGATCGACGCTAACCACAAATTCCTTGCCGAAGAACTCAAACTCGACGACTCACAAAAAGAGGACTTCTTTGCCATCTACGACCGAATGATGAACGAACGCATGCGCCTCGAAGGGCAATGTCGCGACCTCGAACGCTCCGTTAGCGGCAAGGGCAAAAACGTCAGCGACAAAGAACTCAACGACGTAATCACTGAGCAATTCACCCTCGAAGAACGCCTCAGCAAGATTGACCAAAAATACCTCCCCGAGCTTCGCAAAGTGCTCACCCCCGCGCAGCTTGTCCGCCTCAAGCACGCCGAGCGCAACTGGCACACCCGCCTCCTCAAGCAGCACGGCAAGCTCCCCAAATCCAACGACTAATCCCCCCCTCCTGACATATATTAACGCATAAGGAGTGCCGCAATTGCGACACTCCTTATTCCTGTTTTGCGGCGGATTGGGAGTAATGGGAATAATGGGGTGGGCAACAGATGGGTTCCGCATCTCATTAGCCCGAATTTGACCGCCGCAGGGGCGCGCAATCCGCGTTAGCGGATTAGCGGGCTTCAGCGCTACGCGCTGCATAGCGCTACGCTAACGCGGAACCCGCCAGAGGTCAAATATTTGGTGGTTATTGGGGTACAGCCTCACGCGTTTTTGTAGGGACGCACGGCTCGTGCGTCCGGCGGACGAATGAGGTTAGTGGCGGTGGGTTTGTACTACCGCTGGACGCACGAGCCGTGCGTCCCTACAACGGCGGCGCGTGTAAAGATAATAGCGATTATCACGGTCGCCGTATCCGATGATAGAGCAAGGCTATTTGGCTTTTTCGGCAAGAGTCTTTTTGATAAAGACTTGGTCAGCCTCTCCGATATTGAGCAATTCATATAATTGCGCATCAATATCTTGATTGAAGTCAATTATACCATTATCATCTTTATAGTTGCGAATGTCAGGGACTTTCTTTGCCAAAGAAGTCAAGGATTCGTCCGTAAGCAAGAAAGCGAAACGGATAAGTTCACTCGTGGCATACTTAAGGAAGTTTTGTGCCTCTCGCTCAGAATCAAACGTTTTCAATGCGACACGTGAGCGACCGAAAGCACTGTAATTATCAATTACAGCGATTTGGTTACTACGTTTCTGACCTCCAGCGTTCGCACTTGATACTATGACTTTCCATTTGTTTAGTTGGTCAAGTCCAGAAGTAATTACATTGCGGTCGGCAACATACCAACGAGCACGACCACTCTTACCTGCTTTATCGTTGGTAAGGAGTTTTATTTCGTGAGTTTTGTCGAAGGTGTCACCCTCGTTATATTCACGCACAAGAGTCGTATTTTTCTCTACGAAATCGCTTTCAATAGAGAACAACTTCTGAGAAAGAATTGATTTGTGCAAACAAGAATACTGCTCAATGAACTTATCTAATTGTTCTACAATTTGATTTGAGAATGGATTGAGAGGGAATAATTCCTCACCAGGATTATCCGCGTTCATCGGAGTATTTCCGCCCTTAAGCGAATAGATGTAATTGAACCCTGTGGTATTCTTTTGAGAATCTTTCAAAACTATTGAAAGACCATCAGCGATACCAACATCTTTGAATACATCAGTTGAGTCTGGAAAGAACTTCAATAGTTTCAAATGTGGGTCATTAATTTGATCGAGACCGAATTGCGCCATGCCTTTACCTGAACGGTGAATCCAACGTGCTCCAGGATAAATAAGAGATGTGTAACGTCCGCTGTTTTCGGAGATTTCTTGAAAGTGTTGAAATATACTACTGCTTCGTTTTTGACCGTTAGCGGTTTCCTTTTGGGCAACAACTTCTTGATATGGGGGGTTGCCCACTACTGCTGCTATGTTCATGTCTTTGATCTCTTTCGGGATATCGTATTGGTCGTTTTGGTCTTTTTTGATTAAATCGTAGCTCGTGAATTGCTCAAATATATGGTTAACTGGGAGAGAAAGTAAGCTGTATACTTTCCGTGTAAATTCATATGCCAATTTGGAAGTGCATACGGAATAGATCTTATCCGAGACACCATCTCCGTACCTGTCCAGCAGAGCCATAGCAAATTCGCCCTCTTTCGAGGCTATGTCGAGAACGACCCCATGCGAGAATACGTCATCGGGGAGTAGTCCTACCATCTCGTTAGCTACATTTTGCGGTGTAACTACTTCCGAATCGGATAACCGCCCGAATTTTCGCATAGCGATTTTCACGCGTTCATCGGGTTGCAAGTTCTCATCATGCCCTAAATCGTTGGTATTCTCTATTTTATAATCAAACTTGCGCAACACAAACGGATTGCTTTTCGCTTGAATCAGTTTTAGAATACTCTGACTTAAACCAAGATTTTTTGAAATTCGTCGATTATCGGCCGTTGCAGCAAGTTGCGTAATTATATCGCTTAACGACTTGACAACAGAGTTGGTCAAGAAGGCAAAGAAGAGAATACGTGCATAATAGGCTGCTAAGCGTTTGTCAAGATCATTGATCTCTTCTGTCGGCGTAGTTGCGGGCGGTGTTGTTGCAGACGGTTTTTCGTTTGTATTGGATCCGCCTTGGGTAGGATTGGGGTTCTCATCTGGCGACTCTATGTCGTCACCTTCGCCTTCGTTTGGCTTAATTTGCAAGCCATTTCTTGCATCTATCGGTGCTATGGTTTGCAGTATTGCTAACAGATTATTATCATGCAGCAAATCATAGTCGACTGGTATTTCAGTGGCTTCTTCCAAAATGCTACGTGTGCGTGAATATTCACGCACCGCATCGGTGATGTTGCTGGGAGTTACCTGCTGCAATTTGTTTTTGTTCAAAACAATAATAGGCGACACCTCCAATTCCTTTTCTATGCGAGCCTTAAGTTCCGTGTTACCCTGCACCTCGGTGTTAACATTGTAGAATTGGGATTTCAATTCCTGTAGGACAAACATTCTATTGGGGTCGAAATCTACCAACAAAGTCTGTGGCTTCATATTGTATTTGATAATCTTGCCACTGTCTTCATCCTTGAATGTTGTGATATATTGGTTCTGCAAACGGAACACGGCTTGATCGTATTCCTGAGGGGAAGCCGTTCCCTTGAGGTATAGCATCGTATCCCATTGAGGCACAGTCGTCCCAGTCAGCATACGATTGACGGTTAATGTTAGCGTCTTTTTATTCTCGTTCTCAAATTTCTCGATGGCTTGTTTAACGTCTTCGGTAGTTTGGTATTTCGTTTCATCATCGAAGCCAGCAATATTGATGATTTCGTAATCACCGAGATTAAGAAAGCGATCTTTATTCTTCTGTATCAAAGCCGACATGGCATCGCATGAGGCGCGGAATGGGAGTACACAGACCATATGACGACACATTCTGCCCTCTTTGATTTTGTCATAATTGAGAAAGCCAAGTAAGTTGTCATCCTCTTTTGATCCATCGATCACCTCTAATAATTCGAGGATTTCGGCTTCGTTCTTAAATTGGCGGTGATTTTCGTTGGTTTTAGCCAGTGATTGTGGACGGAACAGTTCAGAGAAGGCGTAAGTAATACCCTCCTTTCGCATATGCTCCATCTTTTTGCGCGATGACTCATTGGGATTGAAGGCAAAACGTATCATCTGAGGAAATCCATAGTATGGATTTTCCCATTCATCGCGATTATCTTCTCTCAGATACTCTGCATCCCATTGACGCTGCGCATCGATGATATCAGTAAACTGTACGAATGCAATAATATCCTCCTTTTTGAACTCATCACTCATTAGTATGCGATAAGGCGTTCCAGATAAGTGGAGTCGTATCTTTGCATCTAATGTTTTAACGGCATTTTCGACGTGGTCAATCGTTTCAAATCCATCAACAGCTTGGAGTTCGTTTTGTATCTCTGTTTTATTGAACTTTAGCTGGCGCAATACTTTGCCATAAGATTCGCCACGAGCACCAAAATGGGTCTCATCAACAATTAACAAGTCAATCTGATGGGTAAATAATTCTTTGTGCTTCTTTTTTATAATATCACCTTGCAAATCTTGCAAGGTCAAAAATAGCACAATTTTTTTATTGGGATCGACGAGCGTATCGGCAATAATTGTTTCATTAGTCACCAACGCGTCGCTATTCAGAAAGGTATACCTATCAAAATACTTATGACTTTCAACCGTCTTTTTCCACTCCTCTTTGACGTCGGCTTTTGCAGATACTACGACAACAAAGCGAGCATTAATTTCTCTGGCACAGCACATTGAAGTAAATGACTTGCCAAAGCGCATAACAGCATAGAGTAGTAAGTTGGTACGCCCTGCCGCTACAGCAACTTTGAAACTATCAATAGCTTGTTGTTGATTATCACGCGGTTGGAAATCCTCGGTGCGTTTATACGTAAATGTTTGTGGAAGATGATCAGAAGAATAGAGTGCATATTTACCACTTCCGACAAGTGCACTTTGAATAATATCGGCAACAGCTGCATCTACATCTTCGGGAGTCGCATCTTTGAAAAATTCACGTGAATAGTAAGGGAGATTCTGAATTGTATCAGGCATTAAACGTTCTCGGCTCCTTTCGCGTTCCAAAAAGGTATGTACGGCAAAATCACGAAAGATAGTATCGTTATCAATTTGAGCAGTATGCTCATATTGCTGTATCAGATTTGGGAAAATCTTTCTCCATTCCTCCAGTCGAACACGCACACTGCGTGATGTGTCCCCAACTTTTAGATAGTTTGGAACCGTCTCTGTTGAAAACGCATATATGTACGGCTCAACTCTACCAATAATGATGTTGTCAAGAATCGTTGTATCTATGTTTGGTTGCATAGTCTCCACCTTACTACTTTTTAAGTAATGATACAAAAGTTATAACTTCATCAGCGTCCCAGTCTTTGATTAGGGCGTAGGTGCCGTTGTGTTTGCGGATGTTGCCAGTCTTGCATCCCTCGCAGTGGCTTACGTGTTCGGTTTCGCCGAACAGGCTGGCAACGACGGTGCGACGCTCGCCGCAGGAGTTGGGGATAACTCCTTTGAGTCCGTCCATTTGCCAAATATTCCAAGAAATGATATATGCTATATACAGAATGGATTTAAGTTGTGGTTCCTTGCCAAACTTAGCCCGAAAGTAGTCAAGGAAAGTATAGAGCAGGGCTTCGCGCGCGAGCAGTAGATTGTCGCCCTGCCACTCGAAGCCGTAGATGCTTTGGAAAGCGGATTGAGCGGCTTTGAGCCAGTCGGTAGTGTTGTCGGTGTTTTCGCTGACAATGCGCAGCTTGCGGTCGAGCAAACCGATTCGCTTTTCGAGGGGGATAGGTGAGCCAGTGACGGTGTCGTAACGGCTCACGAGATAAGGAGCTTCGCCGCAAGTGATTTCGAGGCGGTTTTCGTTGACGTAATCGCGCCAAGTCTTACCCTCGGGAAACTCAATTTTCCCCTCGGAAGGAGTCCAATCGTGCGAGCCGTCAGGGGTGTCGATTTCGGTGTTGAACACATTCTCGCGCCCGAACCATTCGTTGTCGATAAGATTGTTTTGCAGATTGCACACCCACGAGGGGGTGAACACTTCGGCCATCTCCTTGCTGCGTTGCTGCTGGGTGGCGCGGCTTTTGACCGAACGAGGCACGACGACGTTGCCGTTCTCGCCAGTGATAGACTCTATGGTGATTTGGTCGGCATACTGATAGCCTGCGCCCCGAGAGGCGTAGTTGTCGGTGGCCCAAAAGATATTGACTTGCTGCGTCTTGCTACTCAAAGTGTGGTCTTTGAGAAGAGTGTTCAGCAGGTCGGGCGAGAGGGAAAATATTTCATTTTCCTGTATGTCAACTTCGTGTTCAATCATAATGTAACCGCAAAGTTACTAAAAAAAAACGACACCCCATCGCAATTTTTCAAAAAAAGACGAACAAATGGCGTCCCCTCGCGTTTTTTTTGTAGTGACACACGGTCAGCGCGTCCAGCGGGCGAAATCGCTTCGTCATCATATTCGCTGGATATTTGACCACAGGCGGATGCACCATGGTGCATCCCTACAAAGTCTATACATCAATCTAATTGTTTGATTATTCGGCTGTTATCCTCTATGTGGAAGGGTGTGTCAAAATAGCCTCACTGCAAGTATCAGTGCATCTTTGTCGTCGCCTTTGTAGGGACGCACGGCTCGTGCGTCCGGCGGACAACTAATTAACAGTCAGGGCTTTATGCTATAAGAAAAACCTAATGCTAATCAATAGACTACCGCCGGACGCACTGACCGTGCGTCCCTACATAAGAGGCGATGTGCAATTTTGACACACACTCCTACAAAGGCCATAGGTCCACTTGCTTGAAATGTGGGGGTAGGAACGCTCTGACATATTTTGTTCATTGTTTGGTCATATTGATGAAATTTTAGTTGGCTAACTTTGCCGCAGATTTGGCAAGCAGGCTTGCCTATGTTTAACTAATTTTTTATCACACATGCACAAACGATTTTTTTTGTTGCTATCTCTTCTCGTTCCTGCCTTGATGGGGTGGGGCGCTCACCCCGAATTGGCCTCCGTGTCAGGCCGGGTGATGGACCGTCTGCACAGCTCTTTGCCCGGAGCTGTCGTGACCATCGACAATGGGCAGTGTGTTGGCGCCACCGACTCCGAAGGGGTCTTTTCAATCACTGGCGTTGAACCTGGCAAACACACCCTCAAAGTGACCTATCTCGGTTGCCTCCCTCTGCTCACCGATGTTAACCTGGCCCCTGGTGAGAGTGCTTATCTCACCCTCACACTCAACGATGATGCTAAGGCACTGAAAGAGGTGGTGGTAGTGGGCGTGTTTGGCGACCAGGCTCGTGCTATTAATGCCCAGAAGGCCAACCTCAATATCACCAACGTGGTGTCGGCCGACCAAATCGGCAAATTTCCCGACTCCAACATCGGCGATGCCCTCAAGCGCATCAGCGGCATCAACGTGCAGTATGACCAAGGCGAAGCTCGTTTCGGTCAGGTGCGTGGCACGCCAGCCGAATTTAGTTCGGTGACCATCAATGGCAACCGCATTCCGTCGGCTGAGGGCGCTACGCGCAACGTGCAGCTCGACCTTGTGCCCAGCGATATGGTGCAGACCATTGAGGTGAATAAGACCCTGACCCCCGATCAGGACGGCGACGCAATTGGCGGTAGCATCAACTTAGTGACCAAACAGGCTCCCAATCGCCTCATATTGAACGCAACGGCGGCGAGCGGCTGGAACTGGGTGTCGAACAAAGCGCAACTGAATTTCGGGCTGGTATATGGCAACCGCTTTTTCTCCGACCGTCTGGGTCTGATGTTGGCAGCGTCATATAATAATGCGCCTCGCGGCTCCTACGACACTGAATTTGTGTGGGAAAAAACCGACGACGGCAAGGTATATATCAACGACTACCAGGTGCGCCGCTACTATGTGACCCGCGAGCGTCAAAGCTATTCGCTCAGCCTTGATTGGAAATTCAACAACTTCAACAAGATTTGGTTCAAGAGCATTTTCAACAATCGCAACGACTGGGAAAACCGCTATCGCACCACACTGAAAGATATTTCCCCCGAGGGAGTGGCCACAGTGAGAGTGCAGACTAAGGGTGGCACCCCCGACATTCGTAATGCCCGCCTCGAACGCCAACGCACAATGGACTTCACGCTGGGCGGTGAAAATCGCTGGGGCCTGTTTGACATTGACTGGAAAGCCAGCTATGCTCGCGCCAGTGAGGATCGCCCCAATGAACGCTATTTGGATATGCAACTCAAAAAGCAGCAGTTTGAGATTGACCTGAGCAACCCTCGTTTGCCCTTAGCTTCGCCCCTCGAAGGCTCCACGATGCTCCTGAGCGACAAATTCTCGCTGAAAACCTTGAGCGAACAGCAGCAAGAAATTGCCGAGCAAGACTTCAAGGCAAATCTCGACTTCCAAACTGCCCCCACCGACAACCTCAAAATCAAGTTTGGCAGCAAGTTTGTGCTCAAAACCAAGGATAAGAGTATCGATTTCTATGAGTATACACCCACCGACAAGGACGCGTTCCTCGCTCAGGCCTTTGCTAACATCACCGATCAACGCACCGAGCAGTTCATGCCTCTGGCAGCCTACGGTCGCCAAAGCGGACTCTTTGTGGATAAGCAATTTCTCGGAGGCCTCGACCTCAACAACGCTGCGCAATACGAGAAACAGCAAATTGCGGAAGAATTGGCTGGTGACTACAGTGCCCGCGAGGCTGTAAGCTCGGGATATGCACGCATTGACGGCCGCTTGAGCCATAATCTCAACCTCGTGGCTGGGTTGCGCTTGGAGAATACCTACGTCAACTACACTGGCCGCATCTACAACGACGAAACCGACCAAGTGAGCCGCACAGAGCCGCAATCGTCCACCTATCTCAACTTCCTCCCATCGCTCCTGGTCAAGTGGGAGCCGAAGACCAACTGGATTGTCCGCGCTGGCTATAATCAATCCATTTCTCGCCCTAAATATGCAGCTCTCGTCCCTGGCATCTCAATCAAGAGCAGCGACAATCAAGTCACCATTGGCAATCCCGAGCTGAAGGCCACCACCTCCTCCAATTTCGACCTCAGCACCGAATACTACTGGAAGTCGGTGGGTCTTTGCTCCGCCTCGCTTTTCGTAAAGCAAATTCAAGGATTTATCACCGACGAGGTGCGCTACAATGCCGAATTTAACGGCAAGACCTGGACCCGACTGGTGCAACCCAAAAACGCTGGCAACGCCAACCTTCTCGGCGCTGAGTTTAGCTATCAGCGCGACTTCAGCTTCATTCATTCCGCCCTGCGCTGCCTCGGTTTCTACGGCACATACACCTACACTCACTCCAACGTCACCGAGCTGAACTTAGCTGGCCGCAACGACGAAAAAATGTCGCTTCCGGGTTCGCCTGCCCACACCTCTAACGCCTCGATTTATTTCGACAAATGGGGCCTCAATATCCGCCTGAGCTATAACCACGCCTCCTCATTCATTGACGAACTCGGCACCGAAGCTTTCTACGATCGTTACTATGATGCCGTGGACTATATGGACGTGAATGCCTCCTACACCTTTGGCAAGAAAATCAAATATACCATCTATGCCGACTGCACCAACCTGCTCAATCAGCCCTTGCGCTACTATCAAGGCACCAAGGAGCGCACCATGCAGCAGGAATATTATGGCATGCAAATCAATGCTGGATTTAAAGTGAACTTCTAATGAATTACCGACTTTTTGGATCTATTGCGGGGATTTTGTTCCCCGCAATACTATGCGCTCAGGTGAAGTTATTCGTGGTGAGCGACGGTGGTCGCAACGGCGCCCACGAGCAAAAACCTGCGGCCGCAATGCTCGGTCAAATGGCCGACTTGCAAGCCCCAGAAGCAATCCTTGCCCTGGGCGACACCCACCACTACATGGGCGTGCAAAGCACTTCCGACCCGCTGTGGCTCACCAACTACGAGCTGATATATAATCACCCCGAGCTGCAAATTCCATGGCTACCGGTGCTTGGCAACCATGAGTATCGTGGCAACTCACAAGCTGTGCTCGACTACTCCAACGTGTCGCGTCGCTGGGAAATGCCCGCCCGCTACTATACGCGAGTATTTACCGACCCCAAAACTGGAGTCTCGCTCCGCGTCGTGTTTATCGACACGGCCCCGCTCATCGACAAGTATCGCAACACCCCCGAGGAATATCCCGATGCTGGCAAGCAAGACATGGAAGCGCAGTTGCAATGGCTCGAAGCCACCCTCGCTGCCGCCAAGGAAGACTGGATAATTGTGGCAGGTCATCACCCCATTCGTGGCTACACCAACAAGGAGCAAAGCGAACGCACCGACCTGCAACAGCGCCTTGAACCGATCTTCGACCGCCACAAAGTGCACCTATGTATCGGAGGTCACATCCACAACTTCCAGCACCTGCTCCACAATGGTCGTCACTACGTGGTCAACGCCGCTGCGGCCGAAACACGCCCTGCCGCCCACGGACCCGAAACGCAGTTCACGGCCGGCGTAGTCGGTTTCTCAACCATCACCGCCACCCCCGACACTCTCACACTCACCATGCTATCCGCCCAAGGCACCCCCCTCCACCAAGTCATCATTCCCAAGTGATTTGTAACCAAAATGGAAGTGCCCCCCAAAAGTGATTTGTAGCTTTTGGGGGGTACTATATGTTAAGGGTGGAGAACCGCCCTTAATGAAAACTTAATGTTTCCTATATATTGTTGAAACATTATAGGGGTAACTTTGCGGTCGTAAAACAATTGTAATTTCACATAAATGAAGAAAGTTATTTGCTCAATAATAGGGATTTTTGCCCTATCGTTTTCTGGCTATGCGCAGACTGTGGGAGAGTATCTGCCCGAATTGCATGGAACAATACGAGCCAAGGGTGAGTATGAACCTCCCATCAACAAGGGC
>QLIP01028349.1_pt1 | contig 29795 bp, 32 predicted proteins | sample 1769771 | NCBI WGS metagenome assembly QLIP01 (sample SAMN09428762, study PRJNA476227) | Gut metagenome, whole genome shotgun sequencing project. | isolation source: cecum | host: Rhizomys sinensis | place: China: Jinsha town of Minqing, Fujian Province | collected 2013-09-23 | reverse complement strand
TATTTTGGGGGAAACGGAAAAGCGCGGCACGGAAGTGCATTTTTTGGCGGATCACAGCATTTTTGGTCACATTGATTTTTCTTATGAAATTTTGGCAAGGCGCTTGCGGGAACTCTCCTTTTTGAATAATGGCTTGACCATCGCTTTGATTGATAAACGCCACAATAAAGAAGAGGTTTTTTCTTACGCGGGCGGCGTGAAAAGCTTCGTGGATTACATCAACCGCAACAAAACGGTGCTGCATTCGGGTGTTTTTTATGCTTTGGGTTACGCGCAACAAAGCGGGGAAATCCCGCCCATTAGCGTGGAAGTGGCAATGCAGTGGAATGATTCTTACCAAGAACAGGTGCTGTGTTTTACCAACAACATCCCGCAAACAGACGGGGGGACGCATTTAACGGGTTTGCGCGCGGCAATGACGCGTGTCATCAACAAATATATTGAAGCCAATGAAATCGCCAAAAAAGCCAAGGTGGATATTTTGGGCGATGATATGCGCGAGGGTTTGGCGTGTGTTTTGTCCATCAAAATGGCCGACCCCAAATTTTCTTCGCAGACCAAAACCAAGTTGGTTTCCGCCGAAGCGCGTCCGGCGGTGGAAGAAGTGGTGGCGAATAAACTGCACGACTTTTTATTAGAACATCCGGCGGACGCCAAAATCATTTGCAATAAGATTGTGGAAGCCTCCCGCGCGCGGGATGCCGCGCGCCGTGCGCGCGAAATGACGCGCCGCAAAGGCGTTTTGGATGGCGCAGGCTTACCCGGAAAATTGGCCGATTGCCAAGAAAAAGACCCAGCACTGAGTGAAATTTACATTGTGGAGGGCGATTCCGCGGGCGGTTCAGCCAAACAAGGGCGGGATAGAAAATTCCAAGCGATTTTGCCTTTGCGCGGCAAGGTGTTGAATGTGGAAAAAGCGCGCTTTGATAAATTGATTGCCTCAGAACAAATTGTGACTTTAATCACCGCCTTGGGCACGGGCATTGGGCAAGATGATTTCAATATTGAAAAACTGCGCTACCACCGAATCATCATTATGACTGATGCGGATGTGGATGGCGCGCACATCCGAACGCTCTTGTTAACCTTGTTTTACCGCAAAATGCCCCAGTTGATTGAACACGGCTATATTTATATCGCGCAGCCGCCTTTATACAAAGTCAAACACGGCAAAACGGAATCCTATTTAAAGGACGATTTGGAATACCAAGCCTTTTTATTAAAAATCGCCTTGAAAGAAACCCAGTTTATCTATGCGGTCAATCAGCCTGCCGTGGAAGGCAATTCTTTGTTTGCCTTGGTGGATGAATGGTTGAAAACGCAAAACATTATGAATCAATTGGCGCTCAACAAAGAATGCTTGATGACCTTGTTTTATAAAAATATTGAGGTGGATTTAAAAGATGAATTGAGCGCCCAAGAAAGCGCGCAGCATTTTGCCCAACATTTGCCAGCACACATTAGCGTGAAAGCCTTTTTTGATTCGGATTCCGAAAACTGGGCGTTGAAGGTGGAAGAAACGGTGCACGGCAACGTGAAATCCACGGTGATGGACAAAGATTTTTTGCATTCTTCTGATTTTTTGCGTTTAAAAAAATTGGCGCAATTTTTGAATGTGATATTAACGGAAGAATCCGTTTTTGTGCGCGCGGAAAAAAAATATCCGGCGCAAGATTTTGGCAAGGCCATTGAAAGTTTGCTGGCGGATGTGGAAAAAAACATCGGCAAACAACGCTACAAAGGCTTAGGCGAAATGAACCCGGAGCAACTTTGGGAAACCACGATGGATCCTTCTGTGCGTAGACTCTTGCGCGTGAAAATTGAAGATGCCATCGCCGCGGATGAAATTTTCACCACCTTGATGGGGGAAGTGGTGGAGCCCCGCCGCCATTTTATTGAAGCCAACGCCTTGAACGCGCGCATTGATATTTAAAGGAAAGGGTGATGGAAGGCAGCACGGCGCAACGTCCCGATTTAAATTGGAGTCAAATGCACGAAACGGTGGTGATGTTGGAATTGGCCGCCAAGCAAATTGAATCGGCAATGAAAGAAGGCAACGTTGCGGTGGAAAGCTTGGCGCATTCCTTTACGGAATTGGCAGAATCCTTGAACCAAATCTGCGCGGGATTTGATTTAATTGAAAACGAGCACACGGATTTAAAATCCGTTGCCGTGAATGCCTCCGGTTTAATCCAAAAAGCCGTAGTGGCGTTTCAGTTTTACGATAAATTGGCGCAACGCCTTTCACACGTAAGCGCCGGTTTGGGCGATTTAAGCGCCTTGGTTTCAGACAAAAGCCGCTTGTTTTCGCCACAAGCGTGGGTGGATTTGCAAGAAAAAATCCGCCAAAAATATTCCACGCGGGAAGAATTGGTGATGTTTGAAGCGGTCATTCACGGAATGAGTGTGACAGAGGCGATAGAAAAATTTAAGCCCGCTTCTACCACAGATAATATTGAATTATTTTAATTTTCCACGGTCATTTTTTAAAAATTTTGAAAAAAATTTGGAATAGACCGTGGAAAAGTTTTTATTTTAAAAATTGAAGCTGAAATAAAAAGGAGTTGAATATGGTGCCCCATTTAAAAACCGCTTTAACAGGTCCTTTATTGGAATTGGAAAGAAATTTTTTAGAAAACGCTTCCAAAATAGAATATTGGTTTCGCTCGCAATGGGAAAATCACCGTCCCGTTTTTTATTCTTCTTGTGATTTGAGAAATTCCGGCTTTAAATTAGCGCCGGTGGATACCAATTTATTTCCAGGCGGGTTCAATAATTTAAATCCCATTTTCTTCCCGTTGTGCGTGCAAGCGGCTTCCACTTTAATTGATTCGATTTGCGCGGGCGCACAAAAAGTTTTATTAATCCCGGAAAATCACACGCGCAATGTGTTTTATTTGGAAAATATTTACCAATTAAAACACATTTTAAATCTCTGTGGCTTGGAAGTGCGTTTGGGGAGTTTATCCATTCAAACACCAATCCATATTGAATTAAATAATGGGCGTACTTTATATTTAGAACCCTTGGTTTTTGAAAATCAGCGTTTGGGGGTAAAAGATTTTGCCCCGTGCTTTATTTTATTAAACAACGATTTATCTTCCGGTGTGCCGGATATTTTAAAAAAAGTAAAAGAACAGCCCATTTTGCCGCCTTTATTTTCTGGTTGGAAAACAAGGCGAAAATCCACGCATTTTGCGGTGTATGAGCGCGTGGTGAATCAATTTGCGCGCCACATCGGCATTGACCCGTGGAGAATCAATCCCGCTTTTGGGGTGTGTCAAAGCGTGAATTTTCACGAGCGCCAAGGGGAAGAATGCTTAACGCACAGTGTGGCGGTGGTCTTGGAGCGGGTGCGCGCGAAATACAAAGAATATGGGATTGAAGAAAAGCCCTTTGTGGTGGTCAAAGCCGATGCCGGCACTTACGGAATGGGCATTATGACGGTGTATGACGCCTTGGACGTGGTGGCTTTAAACCGCAAGCAACGCAACAAAATGAGCGTCATCAAAGAAGGGCAAACGGTGAGTGAGGTTTTAATCCAAGAGGGCGTGCACACCTTTGAAACGGTCAACGATGCCACGGCGGAACCGGTGGTCTATATGATGGGCAAAGTGGTGGTGGGCGGCTTTTATCGCGTGCATACCGATAAAGGCAAGGATGAAAATTTAAACGCCCCGGGAATGCATTTTGAGCCTTTGGCGTTTGAAACGGGTTGCCATCAACCTGATTGTTTGGGAATGCCGGATGCTCCTCCCAATCGTTTTTACGCTTATGGCGTGGTGGCGCGTTTGGCGTCTTTGGCGGCGACTTTGGAATTAGAAGAAATGAACGATGAAATCACCTGAACTGTTGGCGCCGGCGGGCTCTTTAAAAATGGTGGAAACGGCGTTTGCCTTTGGCGCAGACGCCGTTTATTTGGGCGCGCCACGTTACAGTTTGCGCGTGCGCAACAATGAATTTCACCAAATGGAAAGCTTTCAAAAAGCCTTCACCCTTGCGAGGGAAAATAATAAAAAAATTTATGTGTTAACCAATATTTTTGCGCACCATTCCAAATTAAAAACCTTTTTAAACGATATTCAAAAAATCATAGACTTAAAACCCGATGCGTTCATTGTTTCAGACCCGGGAATCATAGATTTATTCAAAACCCATTACCCTGAAATCCCCTTGCATTTATCCGTGCAAGCCAATACGGTGAATGGGGCGGCGGTGCGTTTTTGGGAAAAAGTGGGCATTGGGCGGGTGATTTTATCCCGGGAGCTTTCCTTAACTGAAATTAAAACCATCCGTGAATATTGCCCCGCGGTGGAATTGGAAGTGTTTATTCACGGCGCGTTGTGCATTGCTTATTCCGGGCGCTGTTTGATGTCGGGCTATTTTAATCACCGCGATGCCAATCAAGGCGCTTGCACCAATGCTTGCCGTTGGGAATACAAAGTGAAAGAAAAAGAATGTTGGGTGGAAGAAAAAAATCGCCCCAACGAATGGATGCCTTTGGAGGAAGATCTCCACGGCACGTATTTATTTAATTCCAAAGATTTGCGCGCTTTGGAACATATTGAAGCATTAATTCAAATAGGCGTGGATTCTTTTAAAATTGAAGGGCGCACCAAAAGTGCTTATTACGTGGCGCGCACGGTGCAGGTGTATAAAAAAGCCATTGATTTTATTTTAAAAGGCGAAAAAATCACCCCAGATTTATTTTTGGATTTAGAAACTTTATCCCATCGTGGTTATACCGATGGTTTTTTTAAACGCCATAAAAATGAGGAATATCAAAATTACACCACCGGTTATTCTTTTTCCAAAAAAAGACAATATGTTGCAGACGCCTTGGATTTTGACGATTCACGCGGTTTAATGCGTTTGAATGTGAAAAATCATTTTGAAATAGGCGATACTGTGGAATGCATTCATCCCAAGGGTAATTCTTTTTTTAAAATCAAAAAAATGGAAAATGAAAAGGGAGAAAAAATCAATGTTGCCCCGGGGAATGGACACCAAGTTTGGGTAGAATTAAATCCCCATTTAAAAGGGGCTTTTTTGGCGCGGGTGATAGAAGAATGAAAATAAAATTATTATTTCTTTTGATGATTTTCCCTTTTCTTTTTTCTTGCGGCCGCCAAGCTGTTTTGGAAAAAGAAAGCTTTGCGTTTGGCACGCGCATTGAAGTGGTGGTGGCGGAAACGGATAGAAAAAAAGCAGAAGAAGCCATTAGCCTTGTTTTAAAAGAATTTGAACGCCTCCACCGCACTTATCACGCGTGGCAGCCTTCTGATTTAACAAAAGTGAATAATGCCATTCAAAATAATCAAAACATAACGGTTTCCCCGGAATTAGCAGATTTAATTCAAAACGCAAAAGATTTAAGCCAACAAACCCATTTTTTATTTGACCCGGGCATTGGGCATTTGATTGCCTTATGGGGATTTCAAAATGAAGCATTTCAAGCACAAATCCCAGAAAAAGAAAAAATAGATGTTTTTTTAAAATCAAAACCCAGCATTCAGCAGATTGAAATCAATAAAAATGAAATAACATCTAATAATCAAATGGTCTCTTTGGATTTAGGCGGCTATTTAAAAGGTTGGGCGTTGGACCGGGTAAAAAACATATTAAAAGAAAAAAATATCCATAACGCTTTAATCAATATTGGCGGCAATATTTTGGTGTTGGGCAATAAATTTGGAAGGGCTTGGCGCGTAGGCATTCAACACCCCAGAATGCCCGCTCCATTAGCCGTTTTAGATTTAAACGATGGGGAGGCTATTGGCACTTCGGGTGATTATCAACGCTATTTTGAAGTGGATGGAAAACGTTACAGCCATTTAATTCACCCCCAAACCGGTTTTCCGGCGGATGAAACCCAAGCGGTGACGGTTTTATTTTCAAAACAAAATCACGCTGGCTTATATTCCGATGTGTATTCCAAACCCATTTTTATTGCAGGCAATAATTGGCAAAGCACTGCGCGCAATTTAAATTTAAAAATGGTGTTGCGCGTGAATCAAAACGGGGAAATTGAAATCACCCGAGATTTGTATCAGCGCGTGGAATTTTTGATGGATTCAGAAAAAATCAAAATCGTGGATTTTTAATTTTTAAAAAAAATAAAGCCTTGACCGTGGAAGATTTATTCTTTTTTGCCGAATTTTTTGGCAAGAAGTTGCAATTTTTGCAAACGCGCCGAATCTTTACTGGCAACGCTCACTTTTTCGTCTTCCGTTTTGGTTTTTTTTGGAAAAGCTTTTTTGGCGTTCGGTTTTTGCGCTTGCGCTTTTTCGCGCAAGGTTTTCAAACATTCTTTGGAATAGTTTAAAGCTTCTTCTGAAATGGCTTCTGATTCAGACCCATCCAAGTTATAGCGCACGCCGCCTTTGGCAACGGATTCCAAATAAAGTTTGTTGTGGACGTGAAAACGCATAATGTGGCGCAGGCGTGTTTTGGAAAAGCCGGTTTGCGCGCTATCCAACTGCTGCAAAATGCCAATAGCCAAGGGTTTTTTTTCACGCAAGACGGCAAAGCGCTTGCACAAGGTTTTGTATGCCGCTTGATTGGCGGCTTTGGCGCTTACTGCCTCAGCTTGTGGCTGATTTTCGGCATTTTCTTGGGTGGGGTTCATTTTAAAACGTGGGCTTTCTTCAAAAAGGATGAGCGAAATTCTAACACGATTTTTTTAAATAAAAATCCAATTCTTGTAGGCGTGCAGGGCTTCCCACATCCAACCAATACGCTGTGTTTTTTTCGCCCAAGAGTTTTTGGGAAGAAATGGCGTTTTCCAAAAGGGGTTTTAAAGGAAAAGATGGGGTTGGAGGGGCGTTTTTAAAAAAATCCGCAGTGAAAACGCCAATGCCGGTGTAGGTGTAGGTTTTGTGTTGGGGAGGAAGAACGAAACCTTGTTCGTTTAAAGAAAAATCGCCCTTTAAATGATGGGGTGGATTTTCATTCAACAAAATGGCGGCAAAATTGGGAGGGATAGTTTTGTATTTTTCAAAAAAAGAAAAATAATCCAATTCCGTATACACATCCGCATTCACCACCAAAAAAGGCTGATCTTGGGCGCTTTGTTGAATGAGGGGTAAAGCCTTTACAATGCCACCGCCTGTTTCCAAGGCGGTTTCTTCTTTGGAATAAAGAATGCGGCGAATGCCCAAAGGCTGAAATAATTTGCCGTTTCCTAATGTTTTTTCAATTTGTTCGCCCAAATAAGCGGTGTTGATGACGAGATGTTGAAAACCCGCGGCAGCCAACTTTTCAATTTGCCGAACAATCAAAGGTTTGCCCTGGGCTTTGATTAAGGGCTTGGGGCACGTATCCGTTAAGGGTTTTAAGCGCTCCCCCCGCCCGGCAGCCAATATCATTGCGGTTTTTTCCACGGTCTACCCCAAAAAAAATTAACTTCTTTATTTTAAAAAAAACATTTTGTTTACCGTGGAAAATTCTCTAAGAACTGCACAATGCGGTTTAAGACTTTAAACGGCATTTCGTTTTCTGTGGCATCAAAAGCTTCGTGGGAAAGGCGATTTTTCATCCACGTTAATTGCCGTTTTGCCAATTGGCGCGTGGCAAAAATGCCCCGCTCTTTTAATTCTGAAAAGGCAATTGCCCCATCCAAGGCTTCGGACACTTGGCGGTAACCCACCAATTTTAAAGAGGGCGCGCTGGGGGTTAAACGGTATTTTTGCCGTAAATTGCGCACTTCTTCCACCAATCCGTTATCCAACATTTTTTCAAAGCGTTGGGCGATTCTTTCGTGCAACAAGGCGCGCTCTAAATTTAACCCGATGTTTAAATGCTGGAAGGGCAAGGCTTTTTTGGGTTCTTTCAACAATTGGGAAAGGGGCGTGTGGGTGAGGTAAAACACTTCCAAGGCGCGCTGAATGCGCTGCGAATCGTTGGGGGATAAGCGCTTAGCCGTTTCTTCATCCACTTTTTTTAATTCTGCGTGCAAACTTGGCCAGCCCCATTTTAAGGCGTGCGCGTTGAGGTCTTGGCGCAGAGCAAAGTCTGCGCAAGGTAAATGATTTAAGCCTTCCAAAAGGCTTAAAAAATAAAGCATTGTGCCGCCCACCAACAAAGGAATGTGACCTTTTTGGGTGATTCCTTCCATCAAGCTTAAAGCTTCTTTTTGAAAGCGGGCGGCGTTAAAGGAATGGTTGGGCAAGACGCAATCCACCAAATGGTGCGGGTATTTTTTTAAAAGCTTTTGGTCGGGCTTGGCTGTGCCGATATCCATTTCTTGATAAACCATCGCGGAATCCACGCTGATGATTTCCGCGGTCAACCCAATTTTTTTTAAGGAATCCACCAAAAAACACGCCAAATCCGTTTTGCCAGAAGCGGTGGGACCAAAAATAAAAAGGGCGGGCGGTTTTTTCATATAATGGCGGAAAATTTTAAAAGGAAAAATTTATGGCGTTAAAGCCTTGTCGCGCGTGTGCGCATTCGGTGGACACTTCGGCGCAGTTTTGCCCCCAATGCGGCGCCACGCGTCCGGCGCACAAATTAAGCGCGCAAGTGTTTGGTCAGTTGGTGTTGGTGGTGGAAATTGTGGTGGGCGTTTTCTTACTTTATGTGGCAATGGATAAAATTTGGGAAGAAATGGCGCCGATTGTAAAAAGCCAACTGCAAAAAGGCACATTGGAAAAATCCCCTTAAAAAAAACTCAGTCCACCGTGGAAATGGACGCGTTGTGCAGGTGGAACAATTCTTGGGCGGCGTTTTTCAAGTGGTGTTTATTTTGTAAGCTTTCGCACGGCGCGTGCAAAAATTTGTTAGAAAGTCGCGTAGAAAAAAGGCTCAACACTTTTTCGGCATCTTCTCCTTTTTTTAATTCTTTCAAGGCTTTTTCCAATTCGTTGCGGCGCATTCTTTCCACGTTTTCGCGCAAATTGCGGATAAACGGCACGATAGCGCGCGAATCTTGCCAATGCAAAAAATCTTGGGCGTGGTGGTGAATAATGCTTTGCGCTTCATTTTTGGCGTTTTCGCGCGATTTTTCACCAGAAGAAACAATTTCTTTTAAATCATCCACGCTGTATAAAAACACATCATCCAAAGCGCCCACTTCCGGTTCAATATCGCGGGGCACGGCCAAATCCACCATAAAAATGGGGGCGTGACGCCGCTCTTTTACCGCGCGCGCCACCATCCCCAAGCCCATAATGGGCAACGGGCTTGCCGTGCAGGAAATCACAATATCCGCTAAGGGAAGGTAATCGTTTAAGGCGTTCAACGTCAAAGCTTCCCCGTTGTATTTTTTTGCCAAACCTTCTGCTCGTTCCACGGTGCGGTTGGCAACCATTATTTTTTTGGGATTTTTCGCCCCAAAATGCGCGGCGCAATTGTCAATCATTTCGCCTGCGCCAATAAACAACACGTTCTGGTGAGCGATGTTTTCAAAAATGCGCTCCGCCAAATGCACGGCAGCGGCCGCCATAGAAACGGTGTTCGCGCCGATGGAAGTATCCGTGCGCACGGCTTTGGCGGCGGAAAAGGCGCTTTGAAAGAGTTTTTGTAAAATGGCTCCCACCGCAGAAAATTGTTCCGCCACGCGCAGAGCATCCTTCATTTGCCCCAAAATTTGAGGTTCGCCCAACACCATTGAATCTAAGCCCCCCGCCACTGAAAAGGCGTGCGAAACGGATTCTGCATTATTTAAAGCATACAAAAAATTGTTTAAGTGCGCGGGGTTTAAAGAATGGAAGTGGGAGAGCCAAGATATCAGCGCTTCTTTTTGTGCGCCCACGGCGTAAATTTCGGTGCGGTTGCAGGTGGATAAAATCAAGGCTTCTTGTGTGATTTTTTTTAAGCTTTCAAAAGCGCTTGCCATTTTTTCGGGACCAAAAGCCACCTGCTCGCGAATGGCAAGCGGCGCGCTGTGGTGGTTTAATCCCAAGGTTAAAATCACGTGAAAAGCCCGTTTTTAAAAAAATTGAAAGTATATCGTTTTTAAAACGCCGTTTTTGTAATAAAACTTCGCTTTTTCCACGGTCAAATCTTTATTTTTTTGAAAATTTTTTGAAGTTGACCGTAGTGTTTTTAACGTTTTTGCAGCCAAGAATAAATTTGTTTTCCGGTTTTGAATAATCGGGCGGCGCGCGCGATGCTTTGCATTTTGGGGCGGGGCAAAAGAAGGTAAAAAAAGGCACATCCTGCGCCGGTGAGGTAAGGGTGATTTTTCGCCCAACCCAAAACTTTCAAACCATTTTGCGCCGTTTTGATTTTTTCCAAATGCCATTCTTGGAAAAGGGCGCGTTCGGTTTCAATTTTGGATAGGAGGGCGGCGCGTTCCAAATCGCTTTTAAAAAAAATCATAGCTTTTTTTTGAGTAGTGCCACGTCTTTTTCCAATTCGGTTAAGGAATCAGAGAAAAAGGTGGAAGATAAAAATCGGGGTAAAAAAAGCGCGCACAAAAAGGCAAGGGCGAAAAAAAACAAGGTGAGGGAAAATAAAATGAAGAGGCGACTTTCCCAAAAATAAAAAACCAAGAAAAGCGCGCCAAAAAGAAAGCCCAAAAGCGCCGCCAACATCAAAAAAAGCGCCAAAACCAACACCACCACGCAGCGCTTTTTTTCGCGCGCCAGTTCAAAGCGCAAGAGGGCTGCGCGCGAATGCAGAAGGGATAAAAAGCGCATCAACGCCTGCCCAATAACAGTCCCAACACCAAACCTGCCGCCCCCGCAATGCCCACCGCGCGCCACGGATTTTCATTCACATATTGGTCAGCGGCGTCTGCGCATTGGCGCGTTTTTTGGGAAACTTCTTCTTTCGTGTTTTTCAACTGTTCCTTCGCCAAATTCAAGCGGTGCGCGATTTTTTGGCGCAATTCCACAATTTTGGCATCCTCCAAATGTGCGGTGTTTTCCAAGATGGATTCGGCATCTTCCACCACGGCGCGCAAATCTTCTTTCAATTGTTCGTCCATTTTTTTCTCCTTTAACTTCAAATATTGTAAATGATAGACAAAGGCGCGTGATCAGAATAGCGCATTGTTTTATCCACCCACGCTTTTTGGGCAGCCTGTTGAAGGGGAGCGTTTCCAATTTGGTAATCAATGCGCCAGCCCACATTCTTTAAAAAAGCATTTCCCCGGTTGCTCCACCACGTGTAGCAATCGGTTTCCAAGGGATAGAGCGCGCGATAAATATCAAAAAAGCCCAAATTCAACATTTGGGTGAACCAGTTGCGCTCTTCCGGTAAAAAACCAGAATGGTTTTGATTGCTTTTCCAGTTTTTTAAATCTATTTCTTGGTGCGCGATGTTGAAATCTCCGCAGATGAGGAGTTTTTCTTTTTGGGAATTCTCTAAGCGTTTTTTCAAATACGGCAAAAAAGCACTTAAAAAACGCATTTTGGATTCTTGTCGGCTATCCCCGGCGGAACCGGATGGGGCGTAAAGGGATATCACGGTGAAATCCCCAAAACGCGCTTCCAAAAAGCGGCCTTCTGCATCAAACTCTTTAAATTCCGGCAACAAAAAGCCGTTTTGGATGAAATCCGGTTGGGTTTTGGAAAGTAAGGCTACGCCACTGTAACCTTTTTTCAAAGCCGGAAAATAATGCGCGTGGTAAGAAGAAGGGTTTAAAAAATCTTGTGGGATATCTTCTAAAAACGCACGCACTTCTTGTAAACACAAGATATCTGGCTGGTTTTGGGCTAACCAAACGCTAAAATTTTTGCGCCAAAGTGCGCGGATTCCGTTAACATTCAAGGTAGTGACGGTGAGCATTTTTTTAAATTGATGAAAAACGAGTTTATCCGCTTTATTTTACAAAACGGCGCGCTGAAATTTGGGGAATTTACCACCAAAGCGGGGCGCGCCTCCCCTTATTTTTTCAACGCAGGCTTGCTTTCCAACGGAAAAGCTTTAAGCGAATTGGCAAGGTTTTACGCGCACAGCATCTTAAAAAGCGGCATTGTGTTTGATGGCTTATTTGGTCCCGCTTATAAAGGGATTGTATTGGCTTCTGCTGTGGCTGTGGCGTTGGCAAAAGAAGGAAAGAATTGCGGTTTTACTTACAACCGCAAGGAAATTAAAGACCACGGCGAAGGCGGGGTGCTGGTGGGCGCACCTTTAAAAGGACGGGTGCTGATTGTAGATGATGTGATTTCCGCAGGCTTGTCGGTGGGGGAATCGGTTCAATTGATTAAAAACGCCGGCGCAGAACCCGCAGGCGTGGTGATTGCCTTAGACCGCGAAGAAAAAGGTAAAATGGAAATGTTGGCAACCGAAGAGGTGCTTAAAAATTTTTGCATTCCGGTGGTTGCGGTGGCAACTTTAACGGATGTTTTGGATTATCTTGCGCAAGAAAAGGAAGAAACGCCTCTTTTGCGCATTCGCCAATATTTGGCACAATACGGCAAAGGCGCTCTTGTGGCGCATTTAAAGGAAGGGCAATGAAAAAAGCAGTGATTTTTGGCATAACGATGGCAATGGCAGTTTGGGCGCACGCCGCAAGTAGCGATGACCCGCCCATTCGTACTTATTGCTGCGATGATGAAACAACCGGTGCGTCCATTTGCGCGGACCATCGCTTGTTGGATGTGTGTCGGGGGAAGGCCTACCGCATAGTGGATCAAAACGGCAACGTTTTAAAACGCATTGATGCGCATTTAAGCGATGCAGAGCGCCGGGAATTGAAAAAAAACGCAGACCAGCGCCGGCGTGATGAAGAAGAAGCCAAGCGCCAAGCGCGGCGCGATTTGGCTTTGTTGGACACTTATTATTCCGAAAAAGACATTGACGTGGTGCAAAATCGCGCGGAAAAAACCTTGCGCCGCACCATCAAACGCGCAACCGAGCGCTTAGAAAAAGCGCAGGAAAGGCTTACCAAACTGCAAAAGGACACCAAAAAATACCCCAAAAACGAAATTCCCTCCGCCTTGCAATTGCAGTTGACCAAAGCGGCAAACGAGGTGGATGAAGAACAAAATTTGATTGCCAGCAAAAATAAAGAATTGGCCGAAATTGCCACGCGATACAACGCCGAGCGTGAGCGTTTTCGCAGTTTAATCCGTGATGCAGAAGCTTTTTCCAAGGTGGAAGCCGATAAAAAAGCAATGGAAAGACGAAGACAATCCGATAATTATTAAAAAACTTAAAAAATCCACGGTCAACTTCAAAAAAATTTCAAAATTTTTCTAAGTTGACCGTGGATTTTTAAAGAATTTTTTGAATAGCCACGTTGATTTTAATTTGTTTTTGATTTTAAGCAGTTTGGGTTTATTTAAAAATGCACTCACGCCTTGGCGCAAAAAAACCAACGGGCAATAAATGAATAAAAATTGAAAAAGGGGGAAGGTTGGGGTTTTTTGCTGAAAAAATCGGCACAAATGGGAAGATGCGAACATCAAAAAAGGTCCGCCCCACCAATAGTTTCTTTTATCGGCAAAGGGTGAAAAGCCTGCGTCTATATAAACCACCTCGGCATTTTTAATTTGGTGAATCGCCACTTGGTGCGGCGTGAATTGGCGCAATTTGCGCACGATAATGGCGCTGGTGCAGGGTTTACAAAACAACAGATTGTGGGAAACAGAGCCATCGGTTGCGGCAAAAACACGGCACGACTGCAAAATGTTGAGCTGTTCTTGGAAGCTTAAATTTTCCGGATAAACAATGCGAAAACCGTTTTGGCGAAAAAGGGCTTCAACGGCTTCTTCATTCACATCACGGCGGTAATAAAACTGGGTTTTGCGGGCGACCTGTGCGCGGGAAAAATAAACTTTTTCATAATCGGGCAAAGCCTTACCCAACGCGCCAATGCGCTCTATCAAACTGATGTATTCTTGGGTGTAATGGCATTCTGCCAACATCATTTGAATGCAAAAATCTTCTTTACTGTTGGAATGGTTTTTTTTCGCATTCTTTACGCGAAAGCAAACATCCGGCACAAAAAGGCGTTTAAACAAAGAGGGTTGCCGAATGCGCAACAATTGCGATTCTGGAATGCCCAAAAGCGCCAATAGGGCATAAAAATTGGCGGGCAATTGGTCCTCTTCAAAATGCATTGTGTACACCAAGGGAAGGTTTTTGAAGTGGGCGTAACGCTCATCCCAAAAAAACCAAAAGCGGCGCAGGTGGTCGGTGATCAAGTGCCCCCAAGTGGGCAAAAATTCGCCCACATAAACCGCCGAAGGGTAGAGTGGTGCGGCTTCAACATTTTCTAAACACGCCCCATTCCATTCCCCTTGCCCCGGCACAAGCACGGCGTTTTCATATTCTTGCACGCCCAATGTTTTTTTTATCAGCAGTGCTTTTTCGTGAGCTGCTTTGATTTGAGAAGCGTCTTGGGGGTGCACAAAATCAAGGTTTAAGCGCATTTTTTTTAGAAAAAAGTTTTTTCCACGGTCAATTTCAAAAAAATTCAAAAAAAATCCAAGTTGACCGTGGAAGCATTACAAAATTGAGCTAAGCCATTTTTTGGCTTCCTCAACGGAGATGGCGTTGCGCTTTGCACAAGATAGCAGTTGATCTTCGCCAATTTTGGGAATGGCAAAATAGTGCGCCAGCGGGTGCGCGATCATCATCCCGCACACCGATGCCGCAGGCTGCATCACCGTGCTTTCGGTTAAGGTGATGCCGATAGATTCTGCTTTCAAAGCGTTTAAAATCACGCGTTTTTGTAAGTGATCCGGACAGGCGGCGTAACCCGGCGCTGGGCGAATGCCCGTGAAATTGCCTTTCATCAAATCCTCCACATTCAACACTTCATTTTTTGCATAACCCCAAAATTGCGTGCGGGTTTGGTAATGTAAATATTCCGCGGCAGCCTCGGTTAATCTATCCGCCAAAGCTTTAACCAAAATTTTGTGGTAATCATCGTTTTCAAAATGCTGCAAGACTTTTTCTATGCCCAAACCCGCCGTGACGGCAAAAAGTGCCACAAAATCAGGGTGTTGGGCGTTGCCGATGAAATCCGCAAGAGCAAGATTAAAACGTCCTTCGGGTTGGCGGTGTTGCTGCCTTAACCCATTGATTGTGCACAATATTTTTTGCCGCTCTAAATCTTCAAAAAGCAAAATATCTTCATCTTGCGATTCTGCTGGGAAAATGCCCAACACCGCGCGCGCTTTTAAACCATTTTGCTGGATGAGGCTTTCCAACATTTTTTGCGCATCTTTAAACAAGGCGCGCGCCGCTTCGCCCTTTTGGGGGTGTTCCAAAATTTGCGGGTAATGCCCCTTCATACCCCACGCCGCAAAAAAGGGCGACCAATCTATAAAATCTTGTAAGTGCTTTAAATCCAACTCCAAAATTTTTCTGCCCACAAAGGAGGGGGGAAGGGGCGTGTAAGGGTGCGTTGGGGTGGAAAAAGGCTGACGATTGGCGCGCGCCTCTTTTAAAGAAATCAAGCTTGCGCCTTTTTTTTGTGCGTATTCTTCGCGTATTTGTTCTTGCACTTTTTTATTTTCCGCGCGAAAAAGCGGGGAAAGAGTGGGGGAAAGTAATTGTGCGGCAACGCTTACCGATTGCGAGGCATCGCGCGTGTAAACCACCACACCTTCTGGGTTTTCCGGTGCAATTTTAATGGCGGTGTGGGCTTGGGAGGTGGTTGCCCCGCCAATCAAAAGAGGCTGTGGCATTTGAAGGCGCGCCATTTCACGTGCCACCAAACGCATTTCTTCTAAGGAAGGCGTAATCAAACCCGATAAGCCAATGAGGTCCACTTCATTTTTTTGGGCTTCTTCCAAAATGGTGGAACACGCCACCATCACGCCCAAATCAAGAACTTCATAACCGTTGCACCCCAAGACCACGCCCACGATGTTTTTGCCAATGTCGTGCACATCGCCTTTGACCGTTGCCAGCAAAATTTTTCCCTTGCTTTTTTTGTTTTCTTTGTCCCTTTCCATAAAAGGCAACAAATGCGCCACCGCTTCTTTCATCACGCGGGCAGATTTCACCACCTGTGGCAAAAACATTTTGCCCTCTTGGAATAACGCGCCAACGGCATTCATCCCTGCCATCAAAGGTCCTTCAATCACGTGGATGGGAGGAAGATTTTTCTTTAAAAATTGTTGGCGGCATTCTTCTGTATCTTCTTTAATAAAATCCACAATCCCTTTAATTAAAGCGTGTGCAATCCTTTCTTCCACCCCCAAACTGCGCCACGCGGAATCGTTTTTGGAAGATTTTTCTATTTTTTCACCCTTAAAATTGGAGGCGAGGGTGAGTAAATCGTCTGCGGCGTGGGGGGAGGCATCCAACAGGGCATTTTCCACGGTCACGCGCAAATTTTTTTCAATTTCATCATACACGCCCAACATTCCGGCGTTCACAATGCCCATTGTCATTCCCGCTTGGGTCGCGTGATACAAAAACACCGTGTGGATGGCTTCGCGCAGGGCGTTGTTTCCCCGAAAACTAAATGAAACATTGGAGACCCCGCCGGAAACCCACGAATGCGGCAAATTTTCTTTAATCCAGCGTGTGGCTTCTATAAAATCCACCGCATAGTGGTTGTGCTCCGGCAAGCCCGTTGCGATAGCAAAAATATTGGGGTCAAAAATAATATCTTCCGCAGGAAAACCGTTTTGGGTTAATAATTGGTAAGCCCGCGCGCAAATTTCTTTTTTTCTTAAAAAAGTGTCCGCTTGCCCTTTTTCATCAAAAGCCATCACAATCACCGCTGCGCCGTAACGCTGGCATATTTTGGCGCGCTCCAAAAAAACGCTCTCCCCTTCTTTTAAAGAAAGGGAATTGACAATACCTTTGCCTTGTAAGCACTTTAAGCCCGCTTCTAAAACTTCCCAATTGGAAGAATCAATCATCACGGGGACTTTGGCAATTTCCGGTTCGCTCGCGATTAAATTCAAAAAATGGCGCATTGAGGCAGGGGAATCTAAAAGCGCTTCATCCATATTGACGTCAATGATTTGTGCGCCGTTTTCCACCTGTTGGCGGGCAACGCTCAACGCTTCATTAAAACGCCCTTCCAAGATCATTTTGGCAAAGAGTTGAGAACCCGTCACATTGGTGCGCTCGCCCACATTGACGAATAAAGATTCTTCATCCACGTTGAGGGCTTCCAAACCCGATAAACGTAGTTTTTTACGGGTAACGGGAATTTTCCTTGGGGCAATAGCTTTTAAACTTTTTTCAAGCGCTTGAATGTGCTCTGGCGTTGTGCCGCAACAGCCGCCCGCGATGTTGATGAACCCTTTTTCTGCCCATTCTTTTAATTCTTCTGCCAACATTGGCGGTGTTTCATCGTATCCTCCAAAAGCATTGGGTAAGCCAGCGTTGGGGTGTGCGGAGATAAAACAATCCGCTAATTGAGAAAGCTCTTCCACATAAGGGCGCATTTCTTTTGCGCCCAAGGCGCAATTTAAACCAATGGAAAGGGGGCGGGCGTGTTTTAAAGCATTCCAAAAGGCTTCCACCGTTTGACCCGAAAGGGTTCTGCCGGCGGCATCCGTGATGGTGACGGAAATCATCACGGGGAGTCGCCTGCCTTCTTCTTCAAAAACTTCTTCTATTGCCACCACCGCCGCTTTGGCGTTTAGGGTATCAAAGACGGTTTCAATCAGCAAAATATCCGCTCCGCCTTTCATTAACCCTTTTGCGGATTCTTTATATGATTCCACCAAATCATCAAAAGAAAGGGCGCGAAAAGCTGGGTCGTTCATATCCGGGGAAATGGAAAGGGTTTTTCCGGTGGGTCCTAAAACGCCCGCCACAAAGCGCGGTTTATCGGGCGTTTTTTGGTTGAATTCATCGCAGATTTGGCGCGCGATTTGTGCTCCTTGAAAATTCAATTCCGCAACGATTCCTTCCAATTGGTAATCCGCTTGCGCCACAGAATTAGCGTTAAAAGTGCAAGTTTCAATGATGTCCGCCCCAGCGTTTAAATAGGCGCGGTGAATGTTTTGGATGAGGTGCGGTTGTGTTAAAAGGAGTAAATCGTTGTTGCCTTTTAAATCTATGGGGTGCTTGGCAAAACGTTTTCCCCGATAATCTTCTTCATTCAAATGGTGCGTTTGGATCATCGTGCCCATTGCGCCATCCAAAAACAAAATGCGTTTTTCTAAAAGGGATTTCAATAAAAGGCTTTTTGACATTGTTTTCTTCATTTTTGAAAATTTGGAACGCTTTACCGTGGAAAATCCGCGGTAAACCTTAATTTTTTTTAAAAAATCAGGGCGTTTTGCGCACCCCGGCTTGGGTTGGGGTTTTTCTTAGACATTCCCCTTCTTGGAATTCGCAGAGTGTGCCCGCGGGAATTGTTTCCCAAACTTCGTCAAAAAGGCGCACGCCTTTTCCTTCAAAAAAGGCAATGCCCCAGCCATCGGCGTGCACGTTGGTTGCGCCGCCCCGCCCCGTTCGCTAAACCCACTAAAAGAAAAGCAAATATCGGTGGGCGTGTTGCAATTCATTCCTAAAAGTTCACACATCGTTTTTCCACGGTCAACAAAGGTTTTTTTAATCTTTCCAATAACCTTCGTCACGGTATTGTTGCAATTTATAACGCAAGGTGCGCTCGGCAATCCCCAATTTTTCCACCGCCAGTTTGCGCGAGCCGCCCACTTCTTTTAAAACGCTCAAAATGTGTTCGCGTTCCAAATCTTTGACTGTTTTGGCGGCGTTTTCTAAGTGTTCCACGTTTTTTTCAGTGGGATGAGATTCATTGGGTAAATTCAAAACCTCCGCATTGATTTCTTGGGCGGGACTTAAAATAATCGCGCGTTGGATGAGGTTTTCTAATTCTCTAACATTGCCCGGCCAAGCATAATGCAGTAAAGCGCTTTCCGCGTTTTTTGAAAAATGTAAATTGTTTTTTTGAAAGCGCTCGCCGTGCCGTTTTAAAAAAAGGCGCGCCAAGGGCAAAATATCCAAGGGACGCTCGCACAAGGCGGGGATTTCCACGGGGAAAACGTTCAAGCGGTAATACAAATCTTCCCTAAATTCCCCTTTTTTCACGCTCTCCGCGATGTTGCGGTTGGATGTGGCAATCACGCGGATGTTTAAGGGAAGGGCTTTTTTGCCGCCCACGCGTTCCACTTCCCGTTCTTGCAACACACGCAAAAATTTCGCTTGTAAGGGGAGGGGCATTTCGGTGACTTCATCCAACAATAAAGTGCCGTTTTGCGCTTGTTCAAATTTTCCGGCTTGCGCGCTGTTTGCGCCGGTAAATGCGCCTTTTTCGTAACCAAACAAGGTGGCTTCCAATAAACTTTCCGGGATGGCAGCGCAATTGATGGCGACAAAGGGCGCGGATTTTCTTTTGGATTGTTGGTGAATAAAGCGCGCCACCACTTCTTTTCCTGTGCCAGATTCCCCGGTGAGCAAAACGCTTGCGTCCGTTTGGGCGACTTTTTCCGCCATTTGAAAGAGCGCGCGCGTTTTGGGGTCATCGGCAACAAAATCCCCGGGCGAGCCTTCATTTAATTCATAACGGCGGATGATTTCCAACAAGGTTTCCGGTTCAAAGGGTTTTAATAAAAAGTCGCACGCGCCCGAGCGCATTGCGTCCACCGCTTTTTCCACCTCAGCGTAGGCGGTCATCAACACCACCGGTAAAAATGGGAGGCGCTTTCTAATTTCTTTTAAAAGCTGGATGCCATCCATCGGCATCATCCGAACGTCACTCACCACGATGGAAAAAGCGGTTTTTTCCAAAGCCTTTAAAGCGGCTTCTCCGCCCTCCACCGCAACAAAACTTCTGCCGGAAAGTTCTAAGGTGTCTGAAATGGCTTCCCTTAAAGAGGAATCATCTTCAACCACCAAAACAGGAAGAGCATTTGTGTTCATTTTTTTAAAAAATAGTGCGTTCACCGTGGAAAATTTACCAATTGGCAAAAACTTTTTCCGCAGCAAAAATGGTTTCTTCAATATCTTCAACCGAATGCGCCGAAGAAAGAAAGCCCGCTTCAAAGGCAGAGGGCGCGAAATAGTGCCCATTTTCAAGCATTTGGTGGAAGAATTTTTTGAAGTGATTTTGGTTCATCAACAGCGTTTCTTCAAAATTTTGGGGGGGCGTTTCTTTAAAATAAAGCCCAAACATCCCGCCCACACTTTGTGCACAAAAGGGAATGCCGTTTTTTTGTGCCGCACGGCTTAACCCTAAACAAAGGCGTTGGGTTTTTTGGCTGAGGGCGGGGTAAAAATCTTTTTCTTCTGTTAATTTCAAGGTTGCCAAACCTGCCGCAACGGACAAAGGGTTGCCGGATAAAGTGCCCGCTTGATACACCGCCCCCAAGGGCGCAAGGTGCTGCATAATCTCGCGCCTTCCGCCAAAAGCCGCCAAAGGCATTCCGCCCCCGATGATTTTTCCAAAGGCGGACAAATCCGGTGTGATGCCAAATAAGCCCTGCGCGCTTTGGTAATCCACGCGAAAGCCGGTCATCACTTCATCCATAATGAACAACGCGCCATATTCCACGGTCAACGCTTTGATTTTTTCTAAAAATCCTTTTTGGGGTTGGATCAAATTCATATTGCCCGCCACCCCTTCCACAATCACGGCGGCGATGTTATGACCGTTTTGCTGAAAAGTTTCTTCTAAGGCTTTGATATCGTTGTAAGGCAACACCACGGTGTGTTTGGCAAAATCTGCTGGCACGCCTTTGGAGGAAGGATTCCCAAAGGTTAATAAGCCTGATCCCGCCTTCACCAATAAAGAATCGGCGTGACCGTGGTAACAGCCTTCAAATTTGATTAAGGTATCTCGTCCGGTAAAGCCCCGCGCCAAACGGATGGCGCTCATTGTGGCTTCTGTGCCGGAAGAAACCAATCGCAACATTTCTAAACTCGGCACACGGGCAGAAAGGTAATCCGCCAAATCCACTTCCAAGGCGGTGGGTGCGCCAAAGCTTAACCCTTTGGGCAAAACTTCTTGAATGGCTTTTTCCACAGCGGGGTGCGCGTGACCGGCAATCAACGGTCCCCACGAGCAAACGTAATCGGTGTAGCGTTTACCTTCCACATCAAACAAATACGCGCCTTTTCCGGATTGAATAAAAGGGGGCGTGCCGCCCACATTCAAAAAAGCGCGCACGGGGGAATTGACCCCGCCCGGAATGTGTGTTTGGGCGGCTTTAAATAAAAGTTGATTGCTTGCCATTTTTATCCTTTAAATAAGGGGTTGAGGGCGTGGATTTTGTCTTCTGGGTTTTCTAAAAGAAAGGAAGAGATTGCCAAAGCATCCACGCCGGTTTTTAAAACTTCCACGGCGTTTTTTTCTGTGATTCCGCCAATCGCGCAAACGGGAATGGAGAGCGCCATTTTCGCCAAAGCAATTTTGGATAAAGCCACCAACGGTGCATTGGGTTTGGTGGGGGAAGGAAAAACCGCGCCAAAAGCCACGTAATCCGCCCCCAATTTTTCGGCATCTTGTGCGCTTTTTAAAGCGGCATAACAGGATGCGCCCAAAATCTTATCTTTCCCCAACAATTTTCTTGCCAAAAATAAAGAGCCATCGTTTTTGCCCAAATGCACGCCGTCCGCCTTGCTTTCCAAACACAATAAAACATCATCGTTGATGATTAAAAAAGCATTATCACGGTGCGCCAAGGCAACCAAATTTTTGGCGCGTGCCAATTTTTGAGAAAGGGAGCTTTTTTTGTCGCGGTATTGCACAAAACGCACCTTGTTTTGAAAAAGCGTTTCTGCCCAGTGAAATAAGGCGCAATCTTCTTCAAATTCCGGTGTGATGGCGTAAATGCCTTTTAAAGAACTCTGCACGACTGCCTCCGGTTGGGCGTTTTTTGCCCTTTGCCGCTTAAAAAAGCCGTTTTCAAGCTTTGAAAGGTAAAGGAGAGTGCGGAGTCTATCGCCTCCACCACTTCCTTTTTTTGGGCAAGAAAGGCCGCCAAGGCAGAAGAAAGGGTGCAGCCTGAGCCGTGAAAGCTTTCTTGTAACCTTGGAAACACCCACGTTTTGTGCGTGTTTTTATTGTAAAAATGGTGAATCACGACTTTTGTTTCTTCATCCGTTCCGGTAATCAAAACATTTTTCGCGCCCATTTGGATTAACGTTTGTGCGCTTTGCGCAATGGTTTTTTCTCCGCTTAAAAGGCGTGCCTCTTTGGCGTTGGGGGTGAGGATAAAACAAAGTGGTAACAACGCACTTAAAGAAAAACCGGTTAAAACATCTCCTTTTCCGGAATAAAGCACTGGGTCTAATACCGCGGGAATGTGGGGGTATTTTTTTACAATTTCTGCTACCGCTTCGGCGTTGGTCAAACTCCCCAACACCCCAATTTTAAAGGCGCTCACTTTTGATTCTGCCAAAATGCTTTGGGCTTGCGCTTTTAAAAAATGGGTTTCTGTTGCTTGGATTTCCAAAACGCCTTTTGTGTTTTGCACGGTGCTGGCGCTCAATATGCATAAAGGGTGGCAGTTTAAGGCAGAAAGCGTTAAAGAATCCGCAACCAAGCCTGCGCCACCGGTTGAATCCAAGGCGGAAAAAGTCATCACTAAAGGGGGCGTGGCATTCATATTTTTCTAAAAAATGTTGGGTTGACCGTGGATTATTTGAATTATTTGAAATTGAACTTGAATTCTTTAAAGGAAGTGCCGGAATTATCCAATGGCGCTAAATCATCCTCTCCCCCTGCGTGTTCTTTTTTGCGCACGCCAGAGCCGGTGATTTCTTTATCGTCATTGTTGATGAGCCACATCAAGTTGGTAGGCGATTCCGCGTGTTCCAAAGCCTCATCCAAGCTGATGGTGTTGCTTTTCACCAAACGCATTAAATCTTGTTCAAAGGTTTGCGAGCCCGGCGCCAAGGATTGTTCCATCGCGTCTTTAATTTCCTGCACTTCTCCACGTTCAATTAAATCGGCAATGTGGCGGGTGTTGATCATAATTTCACAAGCCGGAACGCGCATCCCATCGGGGCGTTTGACTAAACGTTGCGAAATAATGGCACGCAACGCCACGGACAAATCCAAAAACAAAGCCGGGCGATTTTCCGGCGCAAAGAAGCTGATGATGCGGTTTAAGGCGTGGTAGCTGTTGTTGGCGTGCAAGGTTGCCACGCACAAGTGACCGGTTTGCGCGTAAGCGATGGCGGCTTGCATTGTGTCTCTGTCGCGGATTTCACCGATTAAAATGCAGTCCGGCGCTTGGCGCATTGCGTTTTTTAAAGCCGTTGCCCAATCTTTGGTGTCCATTCCCACTTCGCGTTGATTCACAATGGATTTTTGGTGTTTAAACAAAAATTCAATGGGGTCTTCCACCGTTAAAATGTGCCCGGTGATTTGGGCATTGCGGTAATTGAGCATTGAGGCAATGGTGGTGGATTTGCCCGAGCCGGTTGCCCCCACAATTAAAATCAAACCGCGCTTTTGCATCACCAAGTCGCCCAAGACTTTCGGCACGCCCAATTGTTCTAAGGAAGGGATATTGCTTAAAATAAAGCGCACCACAATGCTGGTGGTGCCGCGTTGTTTGGCGATATTCACCCGAAAATTGCCCATTTCCGGAACGCCAATGGACAAATTCATTTCCCATTCTTTTCTAAAAATTTCGCGCTGTTCCGGGGTCATCAATTCTTCGGCGATTTGGTCAATGTGCGCCGGCGTCATAATCTGCTGATTGATGGGCATTGTGTTGCCTTGAATTTTGATGTGAATGGCAGCGCCTGCGGAAATAAAAATATCCGAGGCTTGTTTGTCCGCCATCAATTGAAAAAGTTTATGGATGAGCACTTTACCCCTCCTGTTTTAAATTTTTTTTAAGTTGACCGTGGATTTTCATTTCTACGCGCGCGAATGGTAATTGGGCGCTTCCTTGGTGATTTGAACGTCATGCACGTGCGATTCTTTGACTCCCGCCGCGGTGATTTCCACAAAGCGCGCGTTTTCTTGCATTGCGGGAATATCCGCGCAGCCCAAATACCCCATTGCCGAGCGCACGCCCCCCACCAATTGGTGAATCACCGCTAAGACTGATCCTTTATACGGCACTCTGCCTTCAATGCCTTCTGGCACAAATTTATTCACGTTGGCCGTGCCTTCTTGAAAATAGCGGTCTGATGATCCCGCCTGCATTGCGCCCAATGAGCCCATCCCGCGGTAAGATTTATACGCCCTGCCTTGGAACAATTCCACTTCCCCCGGGGCTTCTTCTGTGCCGGCGAATAATCCGCCCAACATCACGCAATCTGCACCGGCGGCAATGGCTTTGGCAATATCCCCGGAATAGCGAATGCCACCATCGGCAATCATCGGCACGCCACTTCCTTTTAAAGCTTGGGCAACGTTGGCAATGGCGCTGATTTGCGGCACACCCACGCCGGCGATAATGCGCGTGGTGCAAATGGAGCCCGGGCCAATCCCCACCTTCACGCCATCTGCGCCCCGTTGTAAAAGCGCTTTTGCCGCCTCGGCAGTAGCGATGTTGCCGCCGATGACATCAATTTGCGGGTAATGTTTTTTCACCCATTCCACGCGATCCAACACACCTTGGGAATGTCCGTGCGCGGTATCCACCACGATGACATCTACGCCTGCTTCCACCAAGCGTTCCACCCGTTCTTCTGTTCCCAAACCCACGCCCACCGCAGCGCCCGCTAATAATCTTCCGTGCAAATCTTTGGCGGAATAAGGGTGTGTGGTGGCTTTTAAAATATCTTTCACGGTGATGAGCCCTTTTAAGTGAAAATCTTCATCCACCACCAAAACGCGCTCCAAGCGGTGTTTGTGCATTAAAAATTGGGCTTCATCTATGCTTATCCCTTCTTTCACCGTAATGAGGCGATTTTGCGGGGTCATCACTTCTTCTACTTTTTTTTCTAAATCCGTTTCAAAACGCAAATCGCGGTTGGTGATGATGCCCACCACGCGGTTATTTTCATCCAACACCGGCATTCCGGAAATGTGACGCTTTTGCGTGATTTCAAAAATTTCCCGAATTTTCATTTTTGGGGAAACGGTGATGGGGTCTTTTAAAATGCCGGATTCAAAACGTTTGACCTTTAAAACTTCTTCCGCTTGCTCTTCGGCTGAAAAATTTTTGTGGATGATGCCAATGCCGCCTTCTTGCGCCAAGGCAATCGCCAAGCGGCTTTCCGTGACGGTATCCATTGCCGCAGAAACCAAGGGCAGTTTTAAAGCGATGTTGCGGGATAACCGAGTGGATAAACGCACATCGCGCGGCAACACGGTGGAATGCGCGGGCACCAATAAAACATCATCAAACGTCAAGGCTTTTTCTAAAATTTGCATAAAGCTTCCTCTGCCAAAGCGCCTATTTTACCTTTACTCTTTTTTCCACGGTAAACGGATAAGAATTTTCAAAAACATCCACAATAAAAAACGTCATTCTGATGGAGCAAAGCGAGCAGAAGAATCTTCTACAAATTAAAACCGAAATTTTTCGCTTAGTGCCTAAACTTAGAATGGCGAGGGGACGTTTCCACGGTAAACGTTTAAAATTTTTGAAAATTTTTTAAGCTTTCCCGTGGAATGTGAAAGGAAAAAGAAAATGATACCGATTGCTTTTAACGCCATTATTGAACGCGATGAAAACGGTTATTTTGCCTATGTGCCTGAATTAAAAGGTTGCGTTGCGCAAGGCGAAAATTTTGAAGAAGCCTTAGAAAATATTAAAGAAGCCAGCGCACTTTACTTGGAAAGCTTGGAAAAAGAGGAAATTTCAGCTTTGCAAGCAAAATTGACTTCCATTGTGCCTTTGCAGTTATACGCCAATGCTTGAATTGCCCAAACTCACCGCAAAAGAAGCGGAAAAGTTGCTTTTGCAAAACGGCTTTGCTTTGGATAGACAAAAGGGCAGCCACAAAATTTACCGCAAAAACGCGCACAGAATGGTTTTGCCACACCACGCGGGGAAAATTTTGCACCCCAAAATCGTCAAACAAGTTTTTGAAATCATAGAAAATGCAAGGTAGTTTTCCACGGTAAACGTTTAAAATTTTTGAAAATTTTTTGGAAGTGACCGTGGAAACTGTAAAAGAAAGGAGCGCAACAATGCTTATCACCCCGCAAGCGCAAGCATTGCTTCATTCTGCAATGCAGCTCACCCAAGAAAGCGAAGAAACCGTTTTAACCCAAGCCCTGAAATTTTATGTGGAACAATTGAAAAAAAGCGCTCCTCAACCGGCTGCGTGGTTGAAAGAAGCAAGGCAGATGGCAAAAAATCCACAAAAATACAAGGCTTACACCGACTTGGATGAAATGTTTGAGGATATTTTGCGATGATTTACGCCGTGCGCTATTCCAAGGCTTTTCAAAAAGGTCTCAAAAAACTCAAAAACAATGAAAAAGCCTTGAACGCCACCAAAGCCGTCATCAATAAACTTGCCAATGACGAACCCTTGGCGGCAAAGCACAAAGACCACAAATTGAAAGGGGAATTTGAAGGGTTGGGGGAATGCCACGTTCTGCCGGACTTGCTTTTAATTTACCAAAAACAAGAATCTGAACTTATTTTATTGCTCATCGCTTTGGGTTCACACAGCGAACTTTTTTAAAAGGCAACGGGAAATAAAAAATCCACGATCAACGTTTAAAATTTTGAAAGTTTTTTGGAAGTGACCGTGGAAACTGTAAAAGAAAGGAGCGCAACAATGCTTATCACCCCGCAAGCGCAAGCATTGCTTCATTCTGCAATGCAACTCACCCAAGAAAGCGAAGAAACTGTTTTAGAAAAAGCCTTAGAGCGCTATGTGGCGACTCTTGAAGATTGGGAGGATTATGAATCCGCCAAAAATGCGCAAAAACGCCTCAAAAAAGGCACAACTTTTACTTCTGTGGCGGATTTGATGAAAAAGGCGAAGCTCAATGAGCGTGATATTTGAAGCGTGCGCAGAGAAAAAATTTCTCTCTTTTACTAAAAGCGTGCAAATTCAAATTCTTAAATACGTTAAACGAATTGAATCTTTGGATTCGCCAACAGATTTAGGCAAAGCCTTGAAGGGCAATTTAAAAGGTTTTTGGCGTTACCGCGTGGGGGATTACAGGTTGATTTGCAAAATTGAGGGTTTCGCGCAGAATTCCAAGGTGATTGTGGTCGACATCAACCACCGCAGCAAGGTTTATCAATAAAGCGCGCTGAAAATAAAAAATCCACGGTAAACGTTTAAAATTTTTGAAAAAATAAAGCGTTCACCGCGGAATGGTTAAGCTTTTTTCTTTTTGGGCTTTTTTTCTTCAAACAAAAAGCCGATGTTGCCTTTTTCATCCAACTTTAAAAAAGCGGAAAATGTTTTGTGCGTGCGTTTGGAAACAAAATTGGAGAGTAAATCCGTGGGTTGGGCGTTCAATAATTTTTTCACTTGGGAAGGCTCAATGCTTTGATTCAAAATCACGCGGCTGATTTGAAAATCGCATTTTTTTTCTAATTTATTTTCGCAGGTGTAAGTTTTTTCCAAATCAAAGACGCGCGCTTTGCATTTGGGGCATTGTCCCACTTCTTTTTCGGGCAACAAAACTTGGGGGGCACTTTCCGCAGTGCTTTCATTTTGAAAATCAAAGGTGGGTTTTTGGTCTTCCCCCAAAACCACCACGGCGGAAAAAGGACGCCCCATTTTGCTCATAAAGCCTTCTAAAAGCTCTGTTTTGCCGTTTTTGAGTAAAGATTCCGCTTCACTGGCTTCCAATTGTCTGCCCGCCATAATTTTCCAAAAGCCGTAATCGCATTGTTGGCATTGGAATTTTTTATAGCTTTCGCGCAATTGCCCGCCACAAACGGGGCACGGCGCGTTTAAAGAACCGAAATCACCGGGGACGGTATCCGCTTCAAATTCTTTGGCGCGTTGCACAATGTGTTGGGTCATTTGCGCAATTTCTGCCATAAAAGCGCTGCGGGTGTATTCGCCTTTTTCCATTCTTCCCAATTTGTATTCCCATTCGCCCGTTAATTCCGGTTGCACCAATTCGGTGATGCCCAAACCGTTTAAAAGCGTCATCAAAGAAAACGCCTTGGCGCAGGGGATTAAATCTCGCCCTTGGCGCAACATATATTTTTCTGAAATTAAATTTTCAATAATCTGTGCGCGCGTGGCGGGCGTGCCCAAGCCACGATTTGCCATTGCGGCTTTTAATTCTTCGTCATCCACCATTTTGCCTGCGCCTTCCATTGCGGAAAGCAAGGTGGCTTCTGTAAAACGTGCGGGCGGTTTGGTGGTTAAACTCAAAATTTCCGCGCTTTGGGTAAGGGCTTTTTCCTTGGGTAAAAGAGGCGGCAAATTGTTTTCCCCCTTCATTTCTACGCCATACACCTTGCGCCAGCCGGCTTTTTCCAAAACCTTGCCTTCGGTTTTAAAAAATAAACCTTCAATTTGGGTCATCCGTGTGGTGACAAGATATTCCGCTGCCGGGTAAAACACCGCCAAAAAGCGTTTAAAAACAAAGTCATAGAGTTTTTCTTCCAACTCGTTTAATTTTTTGGGCGCTTCAAAAGTGGGGATGATGGCAAAGTGGTCGCTGATTTTGGCGTTGTTAAAAATGCGTTTGTTGGGTTTGACCCACCGATTGTTTAAAATTTCTTGGGCAAAATTTTGAAAATGCGCCGGCGCTTTTTGCAAAATCAAGCGCGTTTGTTCCACATAATCCTCAGGCAAAGCGCGCGAATCGGTGCGGGGGTAAGTGAGCAATTTGTGTTTTTCATAAAGCGATTGCGCAAGGGCAAGCGTGGTTTTGGCGGAAAAACCAAAATGCGCGTTGGCTTCGCGCTGCAAACTGGTTAAATCAAAAAGAAGGGGAGATAAATTGCTTTCCGGTTTGGCAACGTCTTTCACACTCCCCGTTTTGTTTAAAATGCTTTGCAGAATTTTTTCCGCTTCTTTCTTTTTCCATAAGCGCGATTCTTTTAAGTCTTTATCATTGGATTTTTTAAAATCAGGGTCAATGTATTTTCCACGGTAAACACCAGATTTTATTTGAAATTCTGCTTCCACTTCCCAAAAGGCTTTGGGGGTAAATTCACGGATGGCTTTTTCGCGCTCCGCCACAATGGCAAGGGTGGGCGTTTGCACGCGCCCCACGGTGGTCAAGTGAAAGCCGCCGGTTTTGGAATTAAACGCCGTCATTGCGCGCGTGCCGTTGATGCCCACCAGCCAATCGGCTTCGCTTCGGCACGTTGCGGCATCCGCCAAGCCTTGCATTGCAGAAGATTGCCGCAACTTGGAAAAGCCTTCGCGGATGGCGTTGGGCGTCATAGATTGCAGCCAAAGCCGTTCCACCGATTTTTTGTTTTGGGCGTAAAGGGTGATGTAATTAAAAATCAATTCGCCTTCCCGCCCGGCATCGCAAGCGTTGATTAAGCCCAACACATCTTTTCTTTTGATTAAATTTAATAACACTTTCAAGCGCGCTTGGCTTTTTAGAATGGGCTGCAAATCAAAATAATCTGGGATAACGGGCAGGTTTTTAAAAGTCCATTTCCCGCGCTTAACCTCAAAACTTTCCGGACACTTTAATTCCAACAAATGCCCCACCGCCGAAGAAATTAAAAAATCATCCCGCTCCCAATAGTCCGCTTTTTTTGTAAAGCCCCCCAAGGCGCGGGCAATGTCGTTGGCAACAGAAGGTTTTTCCGCAATGATGAGTTTTTTCATTTTGTAAACAATAAATGACAAAATAAGAAGCGCCTTATTTTGCAACGCGCGATTAAAAAAGGGTGAACCTTTTCCACGGTCAAGCGCAAATTTTTTTAAAGATTTTTCTTTTTTTACTCAAAATTTTCCAAAAAAATTTCCTCTTTTACTGTGGAAAAACAAAGCGTTACGCCGTTTAAAAGGAAGGGGTTAAAAAGGTGGGTGAGCATAAAAATAAAAAAGAACAAAAAAACCAGTTGACAAGAAAAAAACAGGGATTAGAATGG